>Ga0065711_1040175_pt1 | contig 17181 bp, 16 predicted proteins | sample Hoacrofraction12_FD_59098 | JGI IMG/M metagenome (GOLD analysis project Ga0065711, IMG submission 59098) | Hoatzin crop microbial communities from Cojedes, Venezuela - Epithelial fraction 12 v2 (version 2) | ecosystem: Host-associated > Birds > Digestive system > Esophagus > Crop | place... | reverse complement strand
TGGTGAAGCTCGCGCTCACGAAACTCGGCGACGAGGGTATCGTGGAGCTCGACGACGACAAGAAAGCTGCCATGGCAAGCAACCTTATGGTGGTGCTCTGCGCCGACGACTCCGCCCAGCCGGTGGTGAATACAGGAACTTTGAATATGTGATGCTATGGCAAAGGAAGGGACAAAAAGTTTCATCCTTCGCATCGATTCCGCCACGATGAATGCGATTGAGAAGTGGGCCGCTGATGAGTTTCGCTCTACCAACGGCCAACTCCAATGGATTATCACTGAGGCACTTCGCAAGAGTGGCAGACTGCCGAAAAAGGGGGCGAAATCGGAGATTTCGCAGTGAGAGGTGGCAAAGCGGAGCTTTGCAGTGAGAGGTGGCATCGGCAAGCCGATGCAGTAGGCTTCTGCTAGCCCGATTTTCGTCCGATTCCTCAATTAACCGAACGGAATCGCCACAATTAACCGAACGGAATCGCCTCAATTAACCGAACGGAATCGCCTCAATTAACCGAACGGAATCGCCTCAATTAACCGAATAATGAGAAAAAAAGCTGAAAAAGTTTGGTCATTTCAGCTTTTTTCTCTATTTTTGCACCGTGAAATAAAACTGATAGGATATGGCAGAGTATAGAAATCGTATAGCCGACCGCTTATTAGCCGAGAAGCTGTCGTATATCGGAGCGGTGCTGGTTCAGGGTCCGAAGTGGTGTGGCAAGACCACCACAGCCGAGCAGCACGCCAAGAGTGTAATATATTTGAACGACCCGTCGAAGATGGAGCAGAACCTCCAGTTGGCGAAATTAAACATCAAGAGTCTCTTGAAGGGAGACACTCCGCGCTTGTTGGACGAGTGGCAGCTGTTTCCCGAGCTGTGGGATGCCGTGCGTTTCACCGTTGACCATCGCGACGGCACCGGACAGTTTATACTCACTGGCTCCGCCGTCCCTGCCGACAAGACAAATATCCACCATACCGGCACTGGCCGTTTTTCGTGGCTCACGATGCGCACGATGAGTCTGTGGGAGTCGGGCGACTCCACTGGCGAGGTGTCGCTCGGCAGTCTCTTCACGTCTCCAGAGCAGATAGAAGGCTATTCTGAGCACGACATCGATGCCATCGCCTATCTTATTTGTCGGGGAGGCTGGCCCGGCGCGGTGAATGTCAGCAATCGTGCGGCGCTCAAATTAGCAGGTGATTACTACGATGCCGTTGTCAACAGCGACCTCTCCCGTGTCGATGGCGTGCGTCGCAATCCTCAAACGGCGATGAGGATAATGCGCTCCCTCTCCCGTTATCAAGGCACGCAGACCCCGCTGTCGTCAATCAGAAAAGATATCAAATTGAACGAAAAGGATACCATCGACGATGACACGGTATATTCATACGTCGATGCGATGAAAAAGATTTTCGTGATAGAGGATGCGCCGTCGTGGAATCCCAATTTACGCTCGCGCTCAGCCATAAGGGTTTCAGACACAAGATATTACTGCGACCCCTCCGTCGCCGTGGCAGCCTTGGGTATCGGTCCAGATGACTTGATAAACGACCTCAACACGATGGGGCTTTTGTTTGAGACGATGTGCGTGCGCGACCTCCGCGTGTATGCCTCCGCATTAAACGGCAACGTGTATCATTACCGTGATTCCAATGGGCTCGAGTGCGATGCCGTGGTGCATTTGCGCAATGGCAAGTACGGACTTGTGGAGATAAAGTTGGGAGGCATGGACCTGATAAATGAAGGCGCTGCGACCCTGGCGAAGTTAGCTGGCATTATCGACACCACGAAGATGCCGGCTCCCTCTTTCCGGATGGTTTTGACGGCTGTAGGAAATTATGCTTATAGAATGGAGGATGGCACTTACGTGGTGCCTGTAGGATGCCTTCGCGACTGATAAAATAAAGGAACATGACAAACAGAGAAACTAAAATATGCCCATATTGCGGCGAAACGATTTTGGCAGTTGCAAAAAAATGCAGATACTGCGGTGAGTGGTTGGAACAAAAGTCCAATCCCAAGATAATATGTCCCGCTTGTGGCGAGGAAATAGACGCAGACGCAGAAATGTGCCCTTTCTGCAATGAAAGGATAAGCCATTCCGAACAATCAGAACGGACTGCGGCGAGAGAAGACAAGAACAAATCGACAGAATCCAAGAGCCAATCGAGAGAAGAACAAACCGTTTCAATATCGACAGAATCCAAAAACATCGCAGATTCTGCATCGCTTTTTATGTTGGGCGAGTGTTATAAGAATGGAGCGGAGCCGGATTATGCGGAGGCTGCGAAATGGTTTTATAGGTCTGCCCTGAAAGGAAATGCTGAGGCCCTGAAAGAATTGGTTGCTTTTTATAAGAAAGGATATGATGTAGGCGAATATAATGCGGAGGCAATACGTTGTTATGAGAGCTTTGCGAATAAGGGCGATATTTCGGCTCAATATATTTTGGGTGAATGTTATTTCAGAGGTTTGGGAGTTAAGAATGATTACCCGACGGCCGTGAAATGGTATCGCTTGGCGGCAAAACAGAGAGATGCTGAAGCTGAATGTAAGTTGGGTGATTTTTATTATGATGGTTTAGGCGTGGATGTGAATTATGAATATGCGGCCAAGTGGTATTTGCTTGCCGCCGAGCATGGTAATGTAAATGCTCAAAACAGTCTTGGCTATTGTTATGGAAAAGGTAAAGGAGTAGAGCAGAGCAACGAGAATGCGGTTAAATGGTATAGCGAGGCCGCAAAACAGGGAAATGCCAAGGCTCAATATAATTTAGGTCACAGCTATTTGACAGGAAGAGGAGTAACACGCAATAATTTTTGGGCAGTACATTGGTTCACTCTGCCAGCCGAGCAAGGCAATGCCCTCGCTCAATGTAAGTTGGGAGACTGCTATTATGATGGTTTAGGCGTGGATGTGAATTATGAAGAGGCAGCCAAATGGTATCTGAAGGCCGCCGAGCAAGGCAATGCAAATGCTCAAAATAGTATCGGCTATTGCTATGGAAGTGGTACGGGTGTAGAGGCTGACAATGAGGAGGCTGCAAGATGGTTTCGCAAAGCTGCCGAGCAAGGTCATGCTAAAGCCCAATGTAATTTAGGTTACAAGTATTATGAAGGTCAAGGCGTGAAATGCGATTATTCTGAGGCATTTCGCTGGTTTTCTCTGTCTGCCGGTCAAGGAAACGTGGTTGCTCAAAGTAAGTTGGGAGATTGCTATTATGATGGTTTAGGCGTGGATGTGAATTATTACGAGGCAGCCAAATGGTATATGAAAGCCGCTGAGCAAGGTAATGCAGATGCTCAAAACAGTATTGGCTATTGCTATGGAAAAGGCAAGGGTGTCGTGCCGAGTGAAAAAGAGGCAGTAAGGTGGTATCGCAAGGCCGCTGAACAAGGACATTCTAAGGCACAGTTTAATTTAGGTTTCAGTTATTTTGAGGGAAAGGGTGTGAAACGTGATTATTTCGAGGCTTTCCGCTGGTTTTCCAAGTCAGCCGAGGGAGGATACGCTATAGCCCAACGAAAACTGGGAGATTGCTATGTGGAGGGCATAGGCATTCCAAAGAATAGGGCAGAGGCAGCCAAATGGTATCGAAAGGCCGCTGAGCAAGGAAATGAGCTGGCGGGCACTCTGCTTCGTGAATTAGAAAGCGAGAAGTCTGATTGAAAGGATTTCGGTATAAGAAATCGGTAAATGTTGTCTCTTTTCACCTTGGAATGAAAAAAAGTGGTTGAAAATTTTGTGGTTTGCCCGAAACTTTGTACTTTTGCACCGCCAAACCGTCGGAGGGCGGTGTGGTAAAATAATGCTGTTGCCTCTACGCTGACAAATCTGGTAAATTTTAGGCAAGGAAAGAGGGCAAATATAGCGAAAGATATTCATTCCCAATAAGGGTGTGGGCATCTCTTGCGTGTTCTTCTTTTCTTGGGCCTTACCAGAGCCTGCAGCGGGAGTATATGCGGAGTGCCTGCACCTCTTTTTAATTGACAATTGATAATTGACAATTGACAATTGGCATCACCGACCTTTTGCTTCGCAGCAGTGGATAATTCTCAAATCTCAAATTACGCAGTATTATATTACCGTGTAACATTTTTCTTTCTTTTTCCCCGAAAAAAATCCTTTTCCTTGATTTTCATTCGGTATTTTATTACTAATTTTGCCGCCGACAGAGAATATGGCGTTAGCCTATATAATTAGAGCTTATGAAAAATAACGGAAAAGACGAAAAGGAATTGAAGACTCTGCAACCAGTGGCAGACGAACAAGAAACGACAGACGCAGTCGAAACCGTAAGTTCCTCGGAAACAATCGATTCTGTAGATGCCGAAGATGCACCTGAAGCAATCAAAGTTGCCGATGAGGCGGATGTGTCGGAAGCAATCAAAGTTGTCGATGAGGCGGATGTGTCGGAAGCAATCAAAGCTGTCGATGAGGCGGATGTATCGGAAGCAGCCGAAGCAGTCGATGAGGCGGATGTGTCGGAAGTAATCGATGCTGATGCTTCGGATGCAAAAGAGGCAGTTGAGGGGAACGCATCCGAGACACGCGACTCCGGCGATATCCGTGGCTGTGCTTTGCTTTTTGAGCCAATAGGCAAATTAATCGGTGCGGCGATATGCTTCGAATGGCATTTCCCATATCACAATGAACTCGGCTACCTCTTTATCGCCGCAGCCGTCATCTCGGCTTTTGTGTACTGGAGATAATAATATATAAGGTGTAATTTCTAAAATCTCAAATTTATAAACATGAGTAATTCTGATAAATCAAACAAGGCAGCGGCAGGCTGTATGTCGATTGCATTTAAAATTGGGCTGGCGATATACTGTTTCGGTTTCGCCACGTGGGAGTATCATAATCTTGTAGGCATTGCCTGCATCATCGGTATCATTATAACCCTGTTCGTGATCAACTAAGCGGGAGCATCCCCAGCTTCCATCTAATAGCCCTCTGCAGGAGCAAACACGGCAGGGCCGGGGTTGAAAAGACCAAAATCCCCAAGGCGGCGAACCCTTAAACAGAGCTTAAACGCTGGATAAAAACATATAAAAACCGACATTATGATTCGATTTAGAGAAAAAATAGCGGAAATTCGCAAAAAAATCGCAAAAAGTTTTGTCATATCGTCAAAACTTCGTATATTTGCCCCTACTTTCCGAAGGGAGAGCGATTTTGTGTTGCAAAGACAATGTAGTCCTCGCTGCGAATCTGGTAAATTCTACGCGGAGAAAGGGATGAAAGAAGTCTTAGCGTTCTCGCCTTATACGCAGGCGGGAGCTCAGCCTCGAATATCCATACATTTGTCGCTTCCGGCAGTTTGCTGCCGGCAAAGGCGCATTGCATCCAATCATAACTAAGACATAAGAAAATACATTAACTATAAAAACGATAAAATTATGCCAATGTTCAGAATTACTACTAAGCGAAGCCTAAGTTGCAATGGCATTCGTATAGAGCCGGGAATGGCTGTTGACGTGGTTACCAGCTCTTTCAGCAACCCCGTGTCAGTGAATGGCGGCCAGGCCGTCGTCGATGCCTTCATGCGAATTTATGGTGTCGATATTCGGCGTGCTGGTGCATTAAATATGGTGTATTTGGATGTGGAACGTGTAAGATAGACGGCTTATGGAAGAGAGACAAATGAAGATTTGTCCTTATTGCGGCGAAGAAATACTCGCAGTGGCGAAGAAATGTCGCTTTTGCGGTGAGTGGTTGGAAGAAAAAACTCCTAAACCACAGCGACCATGTCCTATTTGTGGCGAGAATATTGATATAGATGCAGATATTTGCCCATATTGCAAAGAAAAAGTTGCAAATCAACCTCAAAATGCTTCAAACAAGATAGACAATGAGGATGCAGAAATTAAAGAATGTCGCAGGTTGGCAGAAAATGGTGATTATGTAGCCCAGGGTAAATTGGGTGATTATTATTTCCAAGGAGAGAAAACAGATATCAATTATGTTGAGGCTTTTAAATGGTATAAAAAATCTGCTGTTCAAGGAAGTTTGAGGGCTCAATGCTTATTGGCATATTGCTACAAAAATGGTTTAGGAGTAGAAAAGAACTCAAAGGAAGCCTACAGATGGTATCTTAAAGCATCTGTAGAAGGTGCCAGTTTTGCCCAAAACGATTTAGGCATTTTATATGAATCTGGCGAAGGAGTCAAGCAAGATTTCGAAAAGGCTGTTAAGTGGTATCAAAAAGCAGCGGATCAAGGTAATGCAGCTGCTATTATGAACTTAGCCAGTTGTTATTCAAGGGGTGTGGGTGTTGAGAAAAATGAGCAAGAAGCATTTCGACTGTGTAAAAAAGCCGCAGAAATGGGTTGGGTATCAGCTCAATTAGCATTAGGCAGATTCTATTTTAACGGACAAATAGTTGCTCAAAATGACAAGGAGGCAGTGAATTGGTTCCGCAAAGCCGCCAATCAAGGTAATGAAGATGCTATATGTCTTCTTGCTCAATGCTATATGGAAGGTCGGGGTGTTGAAAAAAATCATGATGAGACATTCAGATTATTCAGCAAAGTTGCTCATAATGGTAATGTTCAAGGACAATGTAACTTGGGATATTGTTATGATCATGGTATAGGTACTGATGTAAATTTTGTTGAAGCCGTAAAATGGTTTCGAAAGGCTGCCGATAAAAATGTCAGTGTTGCTCAAAGTAATTTGGGCGAATGTTACGAAGAAGGAAGAGGTGTACCAGTAGATTTTGATAAGGCCTTTGATTTGTATAATAAGGCCGCGCAACAAGGATTTGCAGAAGGTCAATATCATTTAGGAAAATGTTATCATTTAGGTCATGGTGTTGAAAGAAATTACAATGAGGCGAAAAAATGGTATTTGGCAGCTGCTAATCAAGGGCACGAACAGGCTAAAGAAGCCTTAAAAGAAATTCCTGGCGGAAGAGCCATGTTACTAATAAATCCATTAAAACCAAAAATATAAAAATTCTATGTCTATGATAACCAAAGTAAACAAATTGCTTGAAATTGCAAAGGCAGTACAGGCAGAAAACGTATTTCAGGAGCTGGAATTCGTTAAGAAACGTCTTGAAAGTGGAAACACAAATATAATATTGCCATTAGTGGGCGAGTTTAGCTCTGGAAAGACGACGTTGATAAACTCTTTAACTGACAGTAAGGTGTTGGAAACAGCAACAAAACCTACGACGGCCACGATATATGAAATACATTTTGGCAATGAGCAATTCAAGGCAAATTATCTTAAAGCCGATGGCTCACAAGTGGAAATAAAAGATGCCGCAGACTTGAAGAACGACGCTCTGTCAGATGCTGTTGTAGTGAATGTTTTCGACACATCTAAAAAGGTGCCTGCATCGACTATTTTAGTTGACACTCCGGGATTGTCTTCAACAAATCCTGCACACAAACAAACCTTGGTTGATTTTCTTCCTTATGCCGATGCTATTTTGCTGGTTTCAGACATTAATCAACAGATTACAAAATCTCTCACTGATTTTGTTGAAATGATGAAATTGTCGAACCGTCCAATTTATTTGGTAATAACAAAAACTGACACTAAGGTTGAAAGTGAGATAGAGGCGGTGAAAAAATATATTGGAGAAAATTGCAAAATACCAATACAGAATATAGCATGTGTATCGGCGGTAAAAGAAGACCTGGACAGTCTTTTGAAACTATTCGATGAAATCCAGTCTAAGAAAAATGAGATTGCCGAGAAAGCCGATAAACAAAGATTGAATAGAATATCGACTACATTGCAAGAATATATCTCAGATATAATCAAATCTTCTTCAACGCCCAAAGGTTTTGACGAGGCAATAAAAAATAAAGAGTTAGAGCTAAGGAAAATGCAAAGGGCAATAACCAGATTAATAGATGACTCTAAACAAGAGATTGATAAATGTGGCAGAGATGTTTCAAGAAAGTTCGAAGATAAAGTATTCTCAGAACTGGATATGATTGTCGCAGGAAAGAGTGCGAATTATGATGCAGAAGCCGTTTCTGTGGTAAATGCGACTTCAAGTTTGATGCTTTCGGAGCTGAAATCAGATATAACAAAGGTAATAAGAGATAAAATTGATGTTTATAATAAAGGTAACAACGACACGGAAATAAGTGTTGCCGCTTTTGATATGTCTGGTATCGCCGTAGGCCCCATGTCGTATAATCTAAACTTAAATGCTGCAGGACACGAATATGACGGTTTGATAGCTACTGGAGTCAAAGTCGCCGCTGCCGTAGGAGTCGTGGCTACTGCTGGTGTCGCTTTAGCTGGAAGTGCAGCAACTACAGCTGTTGTTGGTAGCAAATTAATTGATGTAGCTGATACCGCATCAGATGTTGCTAGTATAGCCACTAATGTAAAAGTTTCAGGGCAGGTGCGAGAGCAGATGAATCAAATGAATCAAATGAATCAAATGAATCAGATGAATCAGATGAACCAAATGAACCAAACGAATCAAATGAATCAAATGAATCAGATGAGTCAAATGAATAGGATGCAACAATTTGCCCAGTCTGCTAATCAACAGATGAATGTTTTAAATGGCTACGATCAGCAGATAGGACAACAGATGGGAGCTAAAAAAGGCTTGGTAGAAACATTGGTAGGTTTCGTTACCGATTCCACTATGGGAAAACCACAGAGAAGAAGGGCTGTTCATCAATATATCGACGGCTCTTTATTGCCGCAGTTTAAAAGTGCCGTTGAAAGAGTTTCTAATCAGACTATTCAGATTATAACAACTATGATTAATGGTGAAATGGCTCAAACCATAGAAAATCAAAAAGCCGCTTTAGCCAGTTTGAAAGAGCAAAGAGCTGGCGAAAAACATGCCTTTGATAAGAAAATAGGGCAACTAAGAGATTATGTGAATGTTTTAGCTACAATTTAATATTAACTAATGGAGAATTTGAATATGATGGAATTTGTATTAGGCGCTGTAATTGGATGCGCAGGAGGCTATATAGCCAAGGATAAACTTTCTTCTAATCCTCAGAGTGATTTAAAGGATAAAAGAGAAAAGGATGCACTTTATGCAGAGAACGAACAACTTCGTGCGAGAAACAAGGAGGCAGAGCGTCGCATAGAGGATTTGGTATCGCAAAACGAGCGGTTAAACAAAGCTGCTAAAAGAACATCTGACAATACAGATGACTTGCAGGATGATTTAGAAGACGCAAAGAATGAGATTAAGAAATTGCGCAGGCAAAACGATGAGTTGTTAGCAAAAATCAATGAGTATAAGACTGCCTGTGAATCTTATGAGATAGAAATAAACAAATTGAAAAATTCATAACTTATGGAAACAACAACAATAATATATATCGTGGTGGCTGCAATTATAGGTGCAGCCATTGCGTATTTTCTTGCGCCGAAAGGTGGTAACAGTAAGGAGTTAGAAGAAAAGGATGCTCTTTTAGCTGAGAAAGAAAAAGAAAACCAAGCAGCGCTTAAACAAAAAGAGGCTCTTATTTCAGAGGCAAAGGAACAGGCATCGGCAAATAAGAAAACGGCCGACCAAATGAAAGAAAAATATAACTCATTGTTAAGTGAGACTGATAAAAAGATAGAAACACTTAATAAACAGTTAAAAGATGCTCTTCAAGGAAATGTTGACCCTGAGGTAATCAAGAGCATGGGTGATTCTAGTAAATATCAGGCGGAAATAAAGAAATTAAAAGAAGAGATAGAAGATTTGGAGGATGATATTGACGATCAAAAGAGCAAACTTAGAAAGCGTGAGAATGAATTAAATAAAACAATTTCTGATAAAGAAGCTGAAAATAAGAAACTTGCTCAAGAAATAACAGAGGCAAAAAAGGAGCTGGAAATAAAAGCGGAAGAACTCAATACAAAGATGCAGGCTTTAGATTTTGTCAAAGAGGTTCTTACTGCTGATGTTATTAGTGATAAAGCTATGCAGAGCCTTTATGAAAATGTTGACGATATAGCATCATACGTTCAAATGGATGTAAGAGATACTATTATTGGGGCAGGTTTTGAATTGAATGCAGAATGGGAGAATTATTTTTTAAAAGAAGGCTTGTATAAATGGGTCGTAACAACAAAAAAATCATGGATTGCAAATAAGACAACCATCGCATTTGTTGGAGAGTTCTCTGCAGGAAAAACTTCTATAGTAAATAGAATTTTGTCTCAAGACCAACCTGGCATAGCACTCCTTCCTACAAGTACAAAAGCGACAACAGCTATCCCAACATATATTTCAGGAGGTGTGAAGACCAATTATGCCTTTTTCACGCCGGATAATCAACTGAAAAATCTTAGTGAGACTACATTTAAGCGTATTAGTAAAGAAGTGTTAGGTCAGGTTGAAGGAATATCTGAATTAATCAAGTATTTCGTAATGACATACAAAAATCCCAATTTGGATAAATTGAGTATTTTAGACACTCCGGGATTCAACTCAAATGATCCTGATGATGCTAATAGAACCATCGAGGTTATTAATGAGTGCGACGCTCTATTTTGGGTGTTTGATGTTAACACGGGCACTGTTAATAAAAGCTCAATAGACACGATTAAAGGAAATTTGCACAAACCGCTTTATGTAGTTATAAATAAGGTAGATACAAAACCATCTTCAGAGGTAGATAAAGTTCAAAGGTTAATTGAGCAAACCTTAGCCAATAACGGGATTAAAGTTGAACAATACATTAGATTCTCAAGTAAGGAATCTTTGAACAATATTATGGTTCCAATAAATAATATAAAAAATAAGAACAGCAATGCTCTTGATGATTATATTGGAAATCTGAAAGATAATATTAGTGTACATGTAAGGGCTTGTGAGGATGAAATGAAGAAATGCTCTAATCAATATAATGATGCAGAAAAAATATCCATAAAGTGCGATAAAATTTTTAATCAGCAAATGTCAAAAATGGCTGACGCTTGTAATGAAGCAGCAAGCATACCTCATTTTGAAGAGCATTTGTTTAGAAAGGATGGATACGAAATGAGTATATCACAATATTCCAGATTGCAAGATCTTATGAATTGGGTTACAACAGAGAATATACAAGATTTTAACAAAATTGTTCAAAATCAGAAAACGGCAAGAGAAGATGCCCAATTGACGTATTCTGCTCTATGTGATGCAAAACAATCTTTAAAACAAATGACAGAATGTAGTGATGGTTTAAATAAACTTTTAAAGAGAATAGGAAGATAATAAATATGGATACAAATATTTTTACTGAATTTCAAGACAAGAAGCAGCGCCTGATAAAATTAACAGAAAAGGCATGCGAAAGTAACTGGATTGACAAAGAAAGGAAAGAGCAGATTGTTGATAAAATCAACAACGATGTTTTAACGATAGGAGTTATTGGTCAAATGAAATGTGGAAAATCCACGTTCCTGAACGCTTTCGTTTTTGAAGATGATGTGTTGCCATCTGCGACAACACCTATGACTGCCGCATTGTCTGTAATAACTTACGGAGCTGAAAAAAAACTTGTTGCAGAATTTTATACTCAGCAAGAATGGGAGGAGCAAAAGCGACAAGCACAACGGTCTTTAGATAGTGTTAGAGGCAATGCACTTGAAGAGTCTAAAATTAAGGCAGCTCAAGAATTAGTGAAATTATCAGAGAAACTTGGGTCTTCATTGTCAAGTTACTTGGGTGGCTCCAAAGAAGATACACTTGATAATTTGGAAAGATATGTGGGAGCAGAAGGTGATTATGTAGGTATTACTAAATATGTAACTATATACTATCCAAAAGAATATCTGAAAGGTGTTGAAATTGTGGATACCCCGGGATTTAATGATCCCATAGTCTCAAGGGAAGAACGTACAAAGGAATTTCTTAAAAAGGCGGATGTGGTATTGCTACTATTGTATGCTGGACGTCCTTTTGATTCTACTGATAAAGAAATCCTATTTAAGAATGTAAAGCAATGCGGTACAGGAAAAGTCTTGATTGGTATCAATAAATACGATATCCCTTACGCACAGGGTGAGGGAGAGGAAGAGATAATCCAATATGTGACAGAAGAGATAAAAAAAGCAGGACGGGAATATAGAGATGATACTCTTAATATGATATTGTCCGAAACGAGACCAATTGCGTTGTCGGCAGGAATGGCATTAAATTCTGTTATGTCTATGTCTAAGGTTAATGGAAATGATAATTATAAGCTGATGTGGGATCGTGCCTGCGATGATTTTGAGATAAGTTCTCAAAAAGAAATGAGGGATAAATCGCATATTGATTTGCTTATAACAGCCATTAAAAAAATGCTGAACGAAGAAAAAATTAAAATTCTTTTTAGAAAGCCAGTAAATGCTATTCAGTCGGCGGGGAATGAAAAATTAGAAAAAATAAAACTTGAAATAAAGCAAGATGAAGCTCATTTGCAGGATTTAAATAAACCTGACGATGAACTTGAAGAAAAGAAATCAAAATTAGAAAGAGCAGAGAAAAGGCTGAATAGAAAGATTGACGGACTGGAGACTGATTTTGAGGAAGCTTTCATTGAGATTATAAGACAAGGAAAAATGGAAATGGAGGATGATGTCGATGCTGCTTGTCGTAGAATGGTTAGTTTCTTAGATGAGGTAGGAAGATTATCCAGCTTCGATAAAGTTATTCCTAGAATACAGTCTGAGTGTGATGTATTAGCTACACGTACACTTAAACGAAGATATCAGGGGCTTCAAGATAACGCTAAAGTAAAAATAAAAAATACCATTAGTGATTTTTTGGCTGATGCAGGAGATGTCATATCGAAGTATATAGATGATTTCGATGATAGAGATTTCTTGAAAATGGTGGAGAAGAAAATAATGTTTGATAGTAATGATGATGTCTTCAAACCTGAGGATTGGGGAAGTTATAATGATGAAAGTTTTGGAGATTATGTGTGGGCTTTTATCTCTGGAGCAACTTTCGGTCTCGCAAATCTTGCAGGAAATTTCTTATCTCATAATGAAACAAAAGCAAATATAGAGGGGGCAATTAATCAAATTAAAGCAGAGTTCAATCCAGAGCCTTTCTTAAATGGTATTTTAACAAGTAAAGACAAAATAATCAGCAATGTTAAAGAGTGCTTCTTTGATAATTTGCTCAATCCAATGAAAGAACAATTAGACGATATCTTGTCAAAAAAAGCAGATAAAGAACAAGATATAAAAAAGACTCAGGAAAAACTTGAGACGTTGAAGAAGCAGAGAGATGTAATGATTGAACAGAAGAAAGAAATTGATGAATTATCTAAGCAGATAGAATATGCCGCATAAAATTAGATTTTAGACATTATATGAGATATCATTAGTGTCCCTTTTTAACGGGACACTAATGGTATAATAAAAAAACAACACGATTATGAAATATACAGAGATTTGCCCTGAATGTGGCAGTAAGGTTACAATTGAAATAGCAGGTGATGATGAGATGGATGAGGTAAAAGAATCCAGCATCAACTTGTCTAATGTAAGAAAAACCAGCACATTTTCCTCAAGGGTTAATATTGAGGACCTCGAACGTAATTTCAGAAATAATAAAAAAGAAAAAAAGGAAGAAGAAACCGTTACTTTAAGATGCGAGAAGTGTGGAAACTCATGGACTAGAAAATTAGATGGTAATAAAGTTGTTTATTATTCTGATGAGCAGGTTGAGGACGCTAAGAAAAGAGCTTTGCAATGCTACCATAAAAATATAGAATTTGGTTTTGGTTATTTCTTAGGATTTCTTTTCTTTGGATATCTGACATATTTATGCGTATCTTATTGTATAAATAATGACAGTACTTATATGTTTCACCAAGAAGCATTCTTGTGGATTGAAGAACAAGATATCGAGAAGACGAATTTCTGGTGGTATATATGTCTGTTATTGGCTATCCCTTTAGGATTTGGGACGTTAGGTTGTCTTGCGGGTAGCGTTGAGGGGCTATTTGTAGAGCAAAGTCCAAAATACAAAGAGATAGATAATATGAGCACCGGACAATTTAGGAATTCTAAATACATGGAAGTATTTCTGAAAAAATGAGATGCTAATGCTTAGCGCTTTTTGTGAATATGTAAGAAGGTATATAATTAATATCATATTAGAATAATGTTATGGAGCTATACGAAAGATGCCCTTATTGTGGTAATAGAACCCAAGGACTAACAAAAGATGAACTTCCTGTCGAAGGAGAAGAAAGTAAGGAAGAGAGTGTGGAAGAAACCGTTCCTGTAATTCAAACTAATGAAAGAAAGAGTTCTACATTTACTTCCCGTGTTCAGATTGAGGAGCTTGATAATTTAAGTCTCAAAGTTAATACCAATTCTGCCAAGAAAAAGAAAAAAAAGGAGAAGCCGAAAGAGGAAGATTTGTTTTTCAAATGTTCTAATTGCGGCGAGTCGTGGCAACGACGGGTGCGTAATGGCAAAATAGTCATTACAGATGACCTCGTGGAGAAGAGCAGACAGAAAGCTTTAGAAGACATTAAGGAGAATGCGAGCAAGTCAGATGTCTATATAAGTCTTGCCGTAGGAGCCGTTGTGGGTTTCTTGGCATATCTTTGCATTAGCTATTGTATTAATAATGATAGCTCATATACCGAACATATAGACAAATTCTTTTTGATAGAGGCATACGATGAAAAATTTATTTCTTACTCTTGGTACTTTTCTTTATTAGGAGCTATCGTGTTGATTATTATTACGTTGATATGTCTTATGATTGCTTACGTATCTTATGTGGATCCAGGTGATTATTCAAAAGTACGTGATATGAGCGTAGCAGATTATAAAAAATCAGAATATATGGAATTGTATCCGTATGATTCATAAAAAATACAAACAACAAAGTAATTAAAGAAGATATATGAAAAAAATAATAGGAATTGTCATATTGGCATTTTGTGTTAGCTCATGCTTTAAATCTTCAAATGAAATGTTTCTTGAAGATGTGGAAAAATACTTGAATTGGTATGAGGAAAGAACAGAGCAATTAATAGATGGAGGCGTAACAGTTGACGGCATCCAGAAACTACGTTACGATGAACATCAAATGTATTCAAATTTAGAACTCGTCCTTGACTCATTAATAGAAAAATCAAAAGCAGAGGGAAAGGATTTAAGGCTTGATGAAGACTTTATGGATGGGTTGAAAGATTTGAATAAACGTAAAATAAAAATTGACAGAAAGGTAAAAGAAGAATTAGAAGAGTTATATAAGAGTAATGATGCGGCTGCTAATTAATTTCTTGACAACAGAGAGTGTTTGTGAGCCGCCTTGTCGTTAGTGCTTTTATGAGAATTTATGACGTTGACTCCGTCTTTGGCTTAACTGGTCTTTCTCTTTTTCCGTCTTTTTTTTCTGGAGATAAAGTGTAATAAAATAGTTCGTAGAACGAAACTAATTGTCAATTGCGAGCTATGCTCTTGTATCTCCCATGTCTTCCGAATAAGACCAACTTTATGATGTATTTTGGGAAAATTTGCTGAAATCAGCAAATTTATTGCAAAAAGTTTTGCGGTTTCCCAAAAACTTCGTATATTTGCCGATGCTTTCCGAAAGGTAGCAACGTTGTGTCGGCACGGTCAAAGCCTGCCTCGCTGTGAATCCTGCAAATTCTTATGCGGAAAAGGTATCGGCACGTGTACGCGCAATATAGAATTATAACTAAAACGAAAAATGTTTGCTGCAGATTTTATGTTGTATAAGTTGCTGGGTTACAGTGCTGGTATGATTAAGAAGATGCATTCCTGTTTTAATAAAGGTCTCCGTGTCTCTGACGCGGTGACCCTCTCCTTTTCTCTGAACTGACAACACGATGACCGACCGCACAAAGACATACTGGTTTCCAATGCGAGTAACCTACAACCGCGAGATGAAAATCAAGCGGCTGTTCGACGATATGGGCGTGTCGTCATACATCCCGATGCACTACGCCTTTACCGGTGAGGGCGCAAACCGGAAGCGTGAGCTCGTGCCTGCTATTCACAACCTGATATTCGTGCAGTCAACGCAAGATACTCTCACTGGCTTGAAGATGCGCGACAAGGAGTTCGACTGTCTGCGGTACATCATCAGGCGCGGTTTCAATGGCACCCGTGGCGAGATTATTCATGTTCCCGATTCCCAAATGGAGAACTTCATTAAAGCCACCTCCGTCGCCGACGACCACCTCCGCTACCTCAACTATTGCGACGACAGCCTCGAAAAGGGCATTAAGGTAATGGTAACAAACGGCGTATTCGCAGGAGTTACGGGAGTGGTGAAAAGGATAAAGAAAAACAAGTGCGTCGTGATTTGCATTGAGGATGTGGCGGCAGTGGCGATAGCCTACGTGCCGAAGGAGCAATTGGAGGTGATGGTGTAATAATAGTATTAACTAAATTAAATCACTGCTGTCCACTATAACGGGATAGTAGAGTACGAATATTTAAAATAAACGATATGCCGATATTTGATTCAATTACTTCTATTCCAAAGAAAATAGGGAAGAAAATAAGCACTTTTGTGAACAAGATAAAAAGAGTTTTTGGTCTTTTTGCACCTAATCCTGATACAAGAAGCGTTGTAATATTAGGTATGAAAGCAGCCGGAAAAACAACTTTATGGTATAATTTGATGAAAAGAACTGATGGAAAATTGAACACCCAGGTTGAAAAGATCGACTCGTTTTATATAACTGCAGGAGGGAGAACTGTAAAAGTAGAGTCAACAAAGGACATAGGCGGAAGCGATGATTTTATTAAACAAGGGCTTTGGGACAAGCTAATTGAGAAGGACTCGTTTGTATATTTTTTAATAGATCTTAATGATGTAGATAAAAAAGAAATAAGAAAGAGATTATATAAGATAAAAGATATTAAGACAAAAAAAGGTATAGTTGAAGATAGATTTGGCATAAAAATAGTAGGAACCCATTATGATATGTATAGTGAAGGAAAAAGTGTGGAAACTGCTAAATGGGATTTATTGAAAAAACTAGACTATAAGGAAACCGATTATTGGTCTGATAATATCTTAATTGTAAATTTGTTAGAAACGAAGGATGTTGACAAAATAAAAGATGAAATTGTTAATCCCAAATTTACATCAATAGTTCGTTAAAAATTTGACAATTACGCCGCGTCAGCGACGCCATAATATAAGAGTTTTTTGAAATCGTTGGTATTTAAATACTTGTTCGGCTTGTGACCAGACTTCCTAAAAAATAGTTC
>Ga0065711_1006492_pt1 | contig 17181 bp, 8 predicted proteins | sample Hoacrofraction12_FD_59098 | JGI IMG/M metagenome (GOLD analysis project Ga0065711, IMG submission 59098) | Hoatzin crop microbial communities from Cojedes, Venezuela - Epithelial fraction 12 v2 (version 2) | ecosystem: Host-associated > Birds > Digestive system > Esophagus > Crop | place... | reverse complement strand
GGTCCTCCTTCTTGCCCTTTTTGAAGACTGGAGTGACATTGGCCTTTCTCCAGTCCTCGGGCACCTCTCCTGTCCTCCAGGACCTCTCAAAGATGATGGAGAGTGGCTCAGCATTTTGTTTTGTCCTGTGCATTTGAGGAAACTGGAGAAAGTGCAAATATGTGTGTTAAGTTTATAATTTATTGTTTAATATATGTGTTTGCTTACTTTGGATTATGTAGACTTTTTTGAAAAAGTGAGTCTAAGCCTCACTCACGTGGATATTGACTGTATTGTTTAGTGACACTCGATGGTAATAATTTGTAGCTTCTACAATTTCTGTAATTGTCATCTCTGAAGGACATCTTGTATGTTCGTGATGTATGTGGAGTTAAAGGCTTTCTTTTTGTTTGTGTGCTACAGTCCTATGGAAACAAAAACCTTAAATACAGCGAGATAAATTTTTTTTCAGATGTCAGTTACTATTGCAAATCTGGTTCTTCCTTCCAGTTATGCTAAGGCGGCTACTTTATAGAACAAAAAGTATTTTGTGAGACAGATAGCCTACCAATAACATTTCTTACAGATTTTTTGTAAGCTTCTAAATACTATAGTTACTTCAAAGGAAGCTATGGAAAGTTGCTAAGTATGTACAAAGTTTCAAACATCTTTCTAATTTTTCTGTCTTGCAACAGAAAAAGAGTTTTAGGAACTCCCCAAACTGTTCACGTTTACTGCATAGAATTAGTTGCCCTGTGAATTTCTTGTCACTTTTGAATCTCTAGTAAATCTTACTACATTTTGATATATTTCCTTTTCTTAAGGCCTCAAAAGGAGCAGATAATTAAGAAATGGTTTCAAAAATTAATAGCAACCTACTTGAATGCTTTTTTCCCAACACTTGGAATCTTTCATATGTTCGATCTTCCCAGTTCTTTTAAATGTAGTCAGTTTTAGATAATTTTGTATTTCTCTCAAATTGCAGCTTACTCCATCTGGAAGCATCTCATTGATAAAATCAATGCAGTTTATTAAAAATCCTGTAAAGACATGTGATAAGGTCTATTCCTTGATCCAGAGCTTGACTTCTCAGATCAGACAAAGAATGGAAGATCCAAAGTCTGCAGGTACTTAAATGTTTTTGTAGTTGTATTTAGTTTCTCTTGTTTACATCTGAGAGAGAATGGTAATATAAATTTTCCTCATTAAATTCACTTTTAGCAGAACTTTAATCAACAATAGGTTAGGGTTTTTCGCATTCTGATTCCTTGTGCATGATTTTAGAGTAAAAAGCAAGAGGAACACGTGGTCATATTGCAGGTAAGGGCTCTTTATGGTGTTCAGAAGTTCAGGCTAGTCCTCAAATGTTTGCAGAAATTCTTGTCTTCATTATTTGAAACTCACCAGTCCACAAAAGTAATGGGAAAAGCAGATGGTACTAAAGCTAAGTTACATAGGTGCATTTTTACATTTAAATATCTTTGCTGAAGATCTATTGCTTGCTGTATGATGTGTAGTAGTATTGCATAGAATGATGCTCAATATTAATGGTGGTGAACAAGCGACAAAGGAAAACCAGAGGTGGAAGTGACCACAGTGGTCACTTTTATGGTATTAGCTAAATATTGGAATATTTGCTATCAGTGTTCTCTGCAGTGTATGGTATGCAAACAGCTTTTGTTCTGAGAGTGAGCAGTACAAGTGTCACCTGTACATAGTATCAGTGTATTTTGTCTATTTGGCCTAATCTCCTGTCCTGGGATGGGGATAATCCATCCTTTCTACCAGTCTCTTGGCTCTTGCTGTTGACACATGCAAGAGAGAGGGACAAATGGGATGTGTGGTTTGTTCTAAAATGGAGATATTGTCTTGCTCCTCTTCCCCCCCTCATAGAATTTTCTTACAGCTTTTTTTTGTTGCCTTTTTTTTGTATATGATCTGTGCTGTAGGACAGTTTATTCTTGGCCCTGTAGCTTTGATTTAAGGACCAGTGATGCGTTTCTGCAGCAAAGCTATCTACTAGCTTGATGTAGCTATATAGCTGTGATGCTTTCAGCGGTAAAATTAACCGTATGCACATCTGTTCCCTCATTACATTCTTAGAAGTAATGCAGTTAACTTATTAGATCTCTTTTATCCCTTTATATTCAACTGTTACTACCGTGTCATTAATATTTCCCTTTTGTTACTCAGATGGTTTTGGTTACTCATATGAGATATTTGTCTATCCAGATATTCAGCTGTATCACAGTGAAACACTAGAACTGATGCTGCGCAGGTGGGCCAAGCTGGAAAAAGACTTTAAAACAAAAAATGGAAGATATGATATTAGCAAAATTCCTGATATTTATGACTGTATAAAATACGACGTGCAGCACAATGGCTCCTTAAAATTAGAAAACACAATGGAATTATATAGGCTTTCAAAGGCTTTAGCTGACATTGTGATCCCTCAGGTGAGCATTTTCAGTTATTAAATAGAATAAACTGTAGGGTAAATGCTTTTTGAAGTTTTGTGAAAATGTCTACTCTGTCTTTTCTATTGAAAGTTCCTGTATTTTGCAGTAATAGAAGCTTTTAACGTTACCTTTTATTTTCCAGTAGCAACCTGATTATTTCTTGTAGAAAATTCTGATTTATAATTCATTAAGCTGTATTCAGAGTTAATTTTTGTAGCAAATTAAGCTGTGGACATGTCTGCTTCCTTTACTGCAGTGTATTAAAATAAAGTGGTTCCTCTCAGCCATTCTTCATAGATTTAAGTGAAGCCCTGTGAACAACTGTGTATTCTGAAGTTGCATTTAATTTCATTCTTCCTGCTTTTAGGCTCTTTGCAAATGACACTGTTAATCCTAATCTATTTAATTTGACTTGTCTTTAGCAATTTTTAAGTTTGAAAAGACCTTTCAGCTGCTTCAAAATGCTAAGACTCCCCAATAAAAATGTACACACTAAGTTTCATAGAATTTCAGGCCAGAAGCAGACTAGTTAAACTTCCATATACTACAGGCTGTTAAACACAGGTTAGCTCTAAAATGCTGTAGACTGCAGGACCTGAAATTGTTCTGTGATAACAGGATAGAAAGACTAGAGCTTTCCTCAAGTATCCCTGCCGTTACAGAGCAGTGTTGTAGTTTTGAGTCTCCTCATCCCTCAAACTCCCTGACAGCAAGGAGGACAAAAGAGCAAGTTTACTAAGTATGTGTTGTGTTATGTGGGCCTGTTCAGCTTAAATTTTGAACAGAGTGTTACAGAAGAGTAGGTAAAAATGAGGATGCATACTGAAGGAAGCAAAACAAAGAAAACTTGATAAGCCTACATAATGCAAAGGAAAAGTGCTTATCTTGCTTTCTGTGGTAACCAAAATATCCGTCCTAATGATGAGAGCACTCTCATATCATGTGCAGCGCAGAACATGAAGCTTCTGGGAGAGGAGACTTTTAAATATTGTGGATACTGTAACAGATACAGTATTTACCAATTTTATTTAAGTACCATTTTCAGTACTATCTCAGGTGAATGGGAGATTGTGGAGTGGTTTACCCTGAACTAAGGTAGACATACTAAGTAGGTAATGTGCCTATGTCTCTTTATTGATTTAAAAAAAAAAAGTTACTTGAAATCAGGTGTGATGAAATGCATCACAGATGTCTAAATCCGGGGCAGGGTGGGGAGGAGGAATAATTCCTAGATGTTTAGATTCAGAATAAGAGCTTCATCGTACCAGAAGGTGAATCCACTTTCATGGTTTAACTAGTGAATGAAAAACGGTTTCTCTGTGTCAAATCAAAACAGTTTGCAGCCAGAGCAAACTAGTAGATGACTAATTGGCTTTAATATGCAAGCTTTGAATTAGAAGGCTTTTTAATCTTTAACTGAATTTTAAAAGTTAGTTTCTTTCTACACAGGAATATGGCATTTCTAAGGCTGAGAAACTAGAGATTGCCAAAGGTTACTGCACTCCTCTAGTTAGAAAAATCCGTTCTGACCTTCAGAGAACTCAAGATGATGATACTGTAAATAAGCTTCACCCTCTGTAAGTCTTTTACTTTTTTACATGGTTACATTAATTTCTGTATGACTTAATGGAGCTATTCCATAGCTTTCATATCTGAAATGTCCTACTACCTCATAGTAATTTAAAAAGTATGATTTATTTATTTGTTGACAGCTATTTCTAAAATAGAGACACATGTCACTATGGACTAATAATTTTTTTTTTCTTTCAAGTTACTCCAGGGGTGTTATGTCCCCTGAACGCCATGTTCGTACACGGCTGTATTTCACCAGCGAGAGTCATGTCCACTCCCTGTTATCCACCCTTCGTTATGGTGCCTTATGTGATGTAAGTTGAACACTTTTTCTGTTAAAGCTCTGATATTTTGAGAGGAACCAAAAGGACTCAAACTTACTCAAATTGTATCAATTGAAAGCTTAATTTTCTTAAGTGGCTTTGAAATTTATTACACTTTTTCAGACTTTTGATTTCTTATTATATGTACACAAACATATTTCAAATTGCTGGTATGCACATTGGTGGAAATCAGCATGCCCTTTAAAGTAATGCTGAGTTCCACCGGTATGTTCAGCTGTATATGTTACAGTCTCAAAGAGATTTGAAAACATCAGATAATCCATTTTTTTGCCTTATGTTGTCACCTATAATTCTTCCAACTCTTTTTTTTTCCTTCAAGTTATCATTCAGGGTTCCCTTGAACTCACTTTTGGACTGGCTTATTATTTTTGACCATTGGCATGTTGTCAAGACCTCCCAAGACTTCAGCAATGCTCATGTAGTGTGGGGTCCTGTTCAGTGGATTGTCTTTCCTATACTGTCATATAATACCTTGGAGGTAGTGCATTATTCTCCATCTGATTGGCTTTGAAACGAAGGACTGCAAAAGACAAGGTGTCCAGATTCAGAAATGACCTAACTGACCTCTTGGAGGGCATAAATGCATTACCACAGAGCCTACATGGCCGCTTCTAAGACAGAGCTTGATTAATATACTAACTGTTGAGATGGTTGTATTGACATACTTGTTTCTGGTAGTGGTTGACTAAACTCACTGATGGCAAAAGCATTTTTCATCCTAGACCCCTGTGACATATGCTACAGCAAATACACTCCTAGTTTTAGGCTGGTAAACTTCAAAGTTTCCTTTTAAGGTGGATTGCTACATCTATTTTTCTAGAGCATGAAAAAAGGTGAATATTCACTTTAAATAGTTTGGGATGTGATGGTTATTTTTACTCTACATAGTAGAAGCCTTCATTGACTCTGTCTGTTTGACTGGTAGAGTGATCTAGAAATGTTTTCCACAATATACTAGTTGAAATGAGTTTATTCCAGAATTAAAAATTCCCATCGGGAGAGTTTAAAACGGTGCCTCCGTCTACAAGACATATCATCATCAGTGAAAGAACATGAAAGATACAATGAATAAAATACAGAAAGTTCTGATCTCTGCTTTTCATTCATTTGAGGAGTAATTTTTAGTCCCTGTTTTTTTCTGATTGTATCTCTGTTTTTTCCTTAGCCGTGAAAAGCTTTGTCCTTCTGCTGTGAAAGTAAAACCGTATAAATGGGGAAAAAGGGAAATCATCAGTCTTTTTTTTAAAGAAAATAGTGTTGATATTTGTTGATATTTTTTTCCCCTCCATAAGGAATCAAAAGATGAACAATGGAAACGAGCTATGGATTATTTAAATGTTGTCAATGAACTCAATTACATGACACAGATTGTTATCATGCTTTATGAGGATCCAAACAAGGTATTTAAAATGGATAAATATCCTATAAATTTCTGATAAATCAGAAGCGAATAGTGCTAAGTTACATATTAAAGTGTTAACCTATTTAATAATTTTTCTTCAGGAACTTTCTTCAGAAGAACGTTTTCATGTAGAGCTGCACTTTAGTCCAGGAGCCAAAGGCTGTGAGGAAGATAAAAATTTACCAGCTGGATATGGATACAGACCTGCCTCCAGAGAGGTAATAATTATGCCTTTCCTTAAGGCAAAAATTAGGGTTTCTGGATGTGGACATACCCGAAAAAAACACCAGGAAATTGTTAGGTAAAAAATACAAAAGTGATTTTTATTTTGGTAGAAAAATAGATAGTAAAATGTAGGCAGTCTCAATGCGTTATTGCATTTTGAATGGACACTGAGGTAACGGACACAGATAATTTGGACCTTCTGCAGCTTTGCCAGAATTTTTGCCAGAAATATGAATTACTTATTGTTAAGAAAAGTGATATCAGCATCAGTGTCACATCAATGATATTCTGGCAGCTGAGAGAAATCTTTAAGAAAGTATGGTATTTCAGCATGTTTATGCATACAGACTGCTGTGGAAGGATTGATATTTTCAAAGAGACGTGTGGGCAGGTCTGTGGAGTTAACCACCTGCTATATGACAGATGAATGAAAGCAAAAGCTTGGCTGGAATTCTGTTGACTTGTGGGGCCAGGATTTTATTGCTATGTCAACAGAAAATTGGAGTAAGGTATGTTGGCTGAACAGTGTAGTTAATTAGGACCATACTATCATATGCAGTGGCTGGTTAGGAGCAAATACACATAGATTATTAAGTCTAGAGCAATTTGTTTGATATATGTGATTTACATCTTGTATTTTTAAAATCAGCTTGCTTTATGTTTACACAGAATATTTAACAGCCACTTCTGTCTACAAGTTGCAAGGTGTGCAGCTAAATTGAAAATGAGTTATGTATTGTTTATAGAATGAAGGCTCGAAGAAAACCTCTCATAGAAATGATAGTGATGAGGAGGCACATGCTTCTAAAAGAGACGAAACAGATCGGTCAGTAGTGATGTTCAAGCCAATGGTATCAGACCCGATTCACATACACAGAAAGTCACCCCTTCCAAGATCCAGGAAGATCGGTTCTGTTGAAGTAAGTGTTTATGTTCCAGCTAATGTCTTTCACAAAAATTAACCTTTGGTTACTTTTAACAAAAACCAGCAAATGTAATTCTGCCTTTGGTTACACAGAACCAGTATGATGTTAAGTCTCACGAAAGGGTTGCTCCTGTTCCATGGGAAATCCTCCATGGCAGTAGTTTGTCTGAAGGATTTTTTTTTTTAAATTCATTACTATTTTGCAATAAGACTTACTTCCTTTTTTCTTTCTAAGCTACTTTAGAAAAGCCAATATTTGAAAGTGAAGACTTTTTTTCAGTCTAAACCTAAATCTTCAAACTAACATACATTGCTTTTGTATTCGTCCTTACAAGACAGCTGCTATCGGGAATTAAGCAAAACTTCAGGGTGATCATGGTGAGAGGGAGCGGAGGGGTGGGGGTGGTAGGGGAGGTGCAGGAGGTGAGAGACATCTTCTGCTGTATTTGCTTTCACATGGGGTGAAAGTGACTCCATTTGTCAAGCAGTTGAAGGTAAGAGAATAAACTGGAAGGTTTTTTTTTTTAAGTAGGTGGGGTTTGTGTTTAATGAATTCTTTAGATAACATCTTGAACAGTCTAGTCTCCTGTCTTGAAGGCCATGACATCTAGGTGTGCTTCACAGCTATGGCTTTAATGTCACAGAGGTGGGGGGATAGATGGCAGTATCACTGATACCATTTGTATGGTTGAGTGACAAAGCTTCAGAGGGTACAGAGTGGCACTTCTGTGATATTAATGCTAGAAGCAGACTAACAGCTTCTTATTGCCTCGTTTTCAGTTGCTTAAAACCATCAGAAATGAAGATTCACACCAAAAGCTTTTCCTTTCATGTCTGTGTTGGGAATGGGCTGTTTGTATGCAATGAAAGTATTACAGATTTGCAAGTAACTTAGTTTTTGGTAGTGTGAAGAAAAAGACATGCATGGTTCCCTTCTACAAGGATATCTGTATAACTTCACAATTTCCATAAATTAACAGAGATAATAAGTGTGAATGTCTTATATTTTCTTTTTCCAAGTTTTATCATAAACAAATGCTCACAACGTAAATATTTTTGATTTTTAAGAGCTGTTTTCACTATGATCATGCAAACTCCCCTCCTGTTCACATACACACAAGTTAATAGTTTATTACTTCAAACTTTTAACCATTTTCATTTTCATAAATTATGTAGAAGTTACTTTCCAAAGATATCAGTAACATAAATTGCTAAATTTTGACTGTGCAGATAATATATTTTCAGATGGAATGTGTTTCAGCATTCAGTGCTTGTTTATTTGCTGGAAGAAAATATCTGATATAAAGAAAACATATACTATGAAACATTTTTTAAAAAGTAAAATTGGAAGTTTCATCTGGCCCACTGAAATCTGCAAAACCAGTATTTGGAATATTTATGGAATAATATGGAAGTTTTAATCTGGACTATAGTCAGCAATATTTACAGAAGGATTGCAACTGTGATTGAGTCATGAAGATAAAATAAGTAGAATTCTAACAGTAAAACGAGAAAGTAAGGCTCATTGGCATTAGAAATCAAATTCTGTATTGCTAAAAATGTTGATTGCTAATGATACATAATGATGTAAGGCATGGGGGACTCTTAGCATGACACTGTTCTCCCTTGAAGTCTTAATAGATGTCCAGCATCAGATTATTTTTAGGGCTTTTTTTAAGATTGGAAAAGTACTCCCAGCCAGGCTGGTGCTACTACCAGTGAGTCAGCTGTAAAGTCTCAAAGGCGATTTTGAAAATGAGAATCTTTTAGATAAGGTTATAGGCTAGAAATGAAAACTATTAAATAATAAATAGGAAAGTTTAATGTTCTTAAAGGAGAAAAACTATTAAACAGTATGTCAAGAATAACAGATGTTTTGTTTCCAACATGTGCAAATTTCTTAAAATTATGAATCAATTATTGATAACAATTATTTTTCTCTCATATCTAATAATTAGTCTACCAGAAATTTGATTAAACTATTCTGTTTAAAGCTATAATTGGATTAAAAGATGTAAGTGGAACTGATACCTTCCTAATACTGTAATATTACTCTTCCGTATCTGCTGTTTAATAGTTTTCAAAGCAGTGTGTAAAAGGGTGCAAGCAGATTAGTTTTTTTTCTTTTCTGTTCATTTGGCTCTGTTGAATCTAACTTTGCATGCTTTGCTGTTTTTTGCCCCCTTTCTCACTTCCAGGAAGAGAGCCCCCTGAGTGTGTCTAGCCCAGAGTGTATTGGTACCTGGCTGCATTACACCAGTGGTGTGGGTACTGGGCGTCGAAGACGCAGATCAGGGGAACAAATCACTTCTTCCCCTGTCTCCCCTAAATCATTGGCTTTCACATCCAGTATTTTTGGCTCATGGCAACAGGTTTTTAAACTTTACTTCATTAAACATTATTATGCATTCCAAGCAACAACCAACTGTCTTTAAGGACATCTAATCCCTTGTTATGGATTATGTTTGAAGCAAAATTCTTCCACTTAAAATTACTTCCCGAGAATGTTTGGGGGAAAAAGAGCAAGTGCATGTTTTTCCACTGAATGTGTTACATGTTTTCCTAAGAATTTGGTTTCTTTATAGGAATTGCAAATGTTACCACAGTGAAAAAGACATAGTCTACTGCCTAATGAAACAGATTTCTGCTTTGGTTTAGTTGTCCTTTAAGACTTTAAAAACAGCATTGCTTAATTTGGTGGTAGGTAAATTGGAAGCTTTTTTTTTTTAATAATTGCAACCAATACCACTTAAAATAATTTATTTGGCACTTCATATTGCTATTCAAAACTTGTTTTGCATATATCATATTTTCAGTGGCCTGGTATTAACTATTGCAGGGAACAAACTCTAGCACTAATAATTCTCGCCTTCTGTATCCGGAGGTATCTGAAACTCCCAACACAGTACATCATCCATTGACTTATACAATATTTTGAAGATTTTTCTAAATATTGGGGGGGAAAGGCAGGAAAAAAAGAAACGGTAAATTTTTTGAAGTACCAGGGAAGATCTAAAGATTGTTTACTATGTTGAGATATTATTTACTTATATGACAATGGATGGTGTTCTGGTAACCATATCCTTTTTCTTTGAAAATTTTTGTAATTTCTTTTTATTGTGGAAAATTCTAAAACTATTTACATAGGAAAAGTTTATATCAGTAAAGGCTGTGAGCATCTGAAGATTACACTGATTGAGCCCGTGCATGGATCAGTGATTGTATGGTGTCCTCAATAGCTTGTCTGTCTTTCCTTCCCTCCCCTCCTTTTTTCAATACAGGCGCAGTTTAGGAGAGTGCATTTGGTAAAATGAAATAAAATGTCTCAAATGTTTGTTCTCATATCTGTCTTGGTCTGTGTCCTTTCTCATTCTGAATGCTTGCTTTGCACCACTTCATTGCAAGGAACTCATATGTGAAATTGACTCCCTTCAGAAGGGGATATTGCATGATCTTTCATGTTTCCTTTACACATTTTTACTAACACCATACAGCTTATTAACACTTGTCTGTCTGAAACAGGCTGCTGTATCAAGTTAAATGGACGTTTCATGCTGCTGTTCTATTTTCCCTTATTTTTCTGTATTTTACATCCAGGTCCTATCAGAAAGCAATAGTAACTTACGAACACCAAGGACTATTCTGGAACAAAAGCAGAGTGGTCTAGGTATGTGCCTACAATTGAAACTTTGTTTTATGTTAGCAGCTTTTCATCTGCCCGTTGTTCTGCACAGTTGTACATTCTTTGAGAAGTTTTTATGTTAACAGGACCCAATAATACTTGTTACCAATAATACATGCTGAATGTCTGTCTATGAACTGGACAATTTTTTTGCAGCAAAAGATTTAAATAAAGTATAACTGAAAAAAGCAAATTATTTGAGACTGTTCACGCTACTGACTCTGTACTGCTTGCAACAGGTACACAGGATTATTTTTAACATAAAATAGATTTTTAAGAAAATGTAGTTCTTGACTGAGTTTTGGATTTTGCAAGAATATTTTGGATTGAAATGGCTTGCACTGGAAACGGTTAAAACACTTTTCTTGAAAATCAACGTTTCCTACTGCGAGCAAATGATGGAATTGAAGGTGTTTGACCGAGGGGAGGGGGATGGGGAACAAACCTCAAATTTCTTGATAATATCATGGATTTTGCATACATTCCCTCTCCTAAAATCAATTTCTTCCTTTCAGCATTAGAATGAATCATGCTGTAGTTCAATGATTGTTTCAAATTCTTTTAATTCAAGTGGCGCTTTTCTGTTGCTTCTTTGAAACAGGCATACATACGACTGATGTGCAAAAATATGAAATCTTGCACTACTGTATATCAATATTGCAGTTTTTTCTGTGTGTCTTTTCATGGGAAAAATGAAGTGTAGAAAATGCATAAGCTATATGCATAAACTTAGAAGTAGCTTTTCCTTTCTTTTTAAAGATCTGTATTTTTTGTATGCCTAATCTTTCTGTGATACTTTTCCCTCTATTATATTTTTCCCTTAGTAAAATGCATACATCAGGTGCTCTTGTTTATTGAAGTCATGTTTTTTTTTTATTGTGTGCTTGCTAAAGTTAAACAACTTTTCTTTTGCTGATGTCTGACGCAATATGGCTTGTGGAAGTTAATGTATTTCTGTGCATAGATTAAGGTATTTCATTTGCTGTGAAAGGCTTTTGCCACAGACCAGGCATCAATTTATTTTGGCTGTGATTGGTCACATGTGCTAGTAATGTTTCCCTTCACTGGGTCATTAAACGTAATGAAAGGAAGTATCATTTGATATATAGTTGGTTTTCAAAAAAATCTGCTGCTACTTATCTAAAATGTAAAAGATAAGTTCTGAGTGAGAAACCACTTCTCCTTTCAAATAGTTTTAAAAACTAAAGGAAAAAAATGGCAACATTTTTTTCCATTTTGTTCACTGTTGTATGTAAATTTCGTTTATGGTTGATTATAACAGTTATTTTTATATTTCTGTCTGTGGCTTTCAGTGATTAGTTGAAACACCCATACTAGTGGCAGGAATGTATGAATTGTAACAAAAGTACTCTCACTTGCATGGAGATGTACAAAAGTCTTCTTAGGAAAGGAAGTCAAGCTAAACTTGATGGAACTTTTTCAGTTTATAACATTGTCAATGGGTCAGTGTCAAGCTGAAAATGGAATAGAGTATTTCCAATTTGGTTAACATTTAGTTGGGGTTAGAAATGAAATATTTCCATATTAAGTCTGTGGAAATGCACAAGTACTTCATTGCAGCCTGTCATCTCAAAATTTGATTGGGATGGAAGCAATGAGAAGTATTCTTCCAGTTTATATTTGTTTCAGAACTGCAGATTTTAAAACACACAACTTTCACATCATCATCGTCTTGGTTTTTTTTTGTTTCGTTGTTTTGGTTATGTTTACATTGATGCTAACTGGTAACTTTTCTTTACCAAGAGTGAAAACAGGACAAGAACTCACTTTGTTAAAGCCAGTCCTCTCTTTGCACATATAGCAGAGGGTGCTGTGTCATGAGTAGAAGCACAATAAATTATGATAGTTTCAGCCTACAAGTACCACTCTGACATTACAAGCATATTGTGAACCTGTCCAAGGCACTGCCAAAAGCTGCCTTTTGTGTGGTAAGAGCCATGTGCTTGCATGCTGCATGCATCCCCAATGTGAATGGACGAACACCTGGTTGTTGTATGTATTTTCTCTAACTCCCATCAGGGTCTCACTGTGCGGGCCTGTTTAGCACCTCAGTGCTCGGGGGTTCTTCAAGTGCACCTAACCTACAGGATTATGCTCGTACTCATCGTAAAAAGCTGACTTCTTCTGGCTTCATAGATGGTATGTGCACACTCTCGCACATGCACGCACAAACCCATGTGCCACATTAAACTTCTAAAGATAAATCCTAGGTTACTGATTTTAATGGAATCCTAGAATCCTTTGCCTTAGTATTAATTGTATGAGTTTCTATTGCTTCTTTATTGCCCGTAGCTTGCTTATGTTTAATGTAGTAGCGTAGTTAATTCTTGTTTCTGTCTTGAATTGAACAGTAGCTCACAGACTTGTAATACATGCCAGGAGAGTTCAGCAAGTGCATTTTTTATGTAAACAAAAATTTTGATTTTGAAATTCTTTTCTCATTTTAAACTTGAGGTTTTATCATTAGTTTTTGATCTTAAAGTGAAATAAATTACTTGGAGCATGTACAAAGAATGAAAGAAATTATAAAATAATAACTTCAATACTGATGGTGAAAATTTTAGGATTCCTGACCTTTTATTGGTGGGGTTTGAATTACAAAGGAGCAGGAGATTTAGATTTTCAGAATGTAAATACACCGAAGCACACCTTTATAACTCTGAGGTGAAACAGTATTCATGCTGTTTTCCCCCCAGTTCACTACTCAGTGTTCGACTCTAACCTGATATAACTTTGTATGCCAGAATCACCAGCTCATTCTGCTTGTTTTCATACACTTCATTACACATCTTGTAGTTACCAACAATCCAAATTTTCTTCTTTTTAACCTCTATTTAGATTTTAGCACTTTTCCTTGGTCCCTTCTGCATGCCACTCAGTTCTAATACCTTCTCATCTTTTCTTTTTTCTTTCTTCTTCCTTTCCTTTTTTAAAATGTCCCTCTTTTGGTAGCTGTTACAAATTTCAGGTACCTGTTTTTCTCTTTCTCAGACACCACACGCGGTTCTGCTGTTAAAAGGTTTTCTATCTCATTTGCTCGACACCCAACCAATGGTACGTTTTGCTTTTATTTTAAAAACAAAAACAAAAGGTTCCTTGCTTCATCCCTTTTATTTTTATTTCAAATACGGGGTGTACAGTATCATCCAGCCGTCTGTCATTCCTAACTTCAAGCACAACTCCAAATATATTTGTAATCATTAGATACCCCTTCTTTACCATTCATTAGTATAAATACAACATCAAAATTTATTCCTTAGAAAAATCCTTGAAAAAAATGAAGTGCTACTGTTAATCATGATCTCTGTAATAAATTATTCTCCCCAATTTCTTGTGTGATCAGACTGTATGGTACAAGATAAAAACATAATTAAATCAGATCTTCACTGGGCATACACTTCTTGATACCTGCTGCTTCTTCTTTGTCTTTCTCCTGCTGAGCTGTTTCCCTGAGCCTTCTTATTCTAAAATGAATCATTGAATTGACAACTGGAGTTTATGATGATCTTCTTCGAGTGATGTTAAATTAAAAAACTAAAGCAGAAGCTTTGGTTCAATTCCTGCTAAATTGCTATGTTTATCATCAGACAAAAATTTATTTTGCCTTATCATACTTCTCTGTTCATTAGATGTGCAAATTACTTAAATATTGCACTAAAAATCACAGCAAGAGAGCTGCCTGTTGCTTGCATTGACCTCTTGAGCTTCAAGAGTGAGAGTTAACTTGTCTTCATTCTACCATAGTTACAAAAATAGTCTGGTTTAACACACAGGACAGAGGTATGTCTTTCTCTTCCTCAGCAAAATATTTTGTGCCTACCTTTCTACCTGATTAAATAGGCCCAAAATGTATCCTGTTCATGAAAGCCAAACTCAGTCTTTAGCATCCACCAGATCTTCATGTAGCTTTTCCAATTTTCTTAATTGTAGTTTTAAAATGTACATGACTGCTGGCTGAGTACAGTGATGGTGATGTTATTGAAACTGCAGTGGAAATCATCAGCATTTTCCTGTTAGATTCAAAATGTATTTGCTTAGGAACAAGGTTAAAAAAAAAGACTCAGTTTTTGTTTGGCTTTGCTGAGAAGCAAAGTAGTCCTTTATTATACTGATTTGGAATCCATGGTGACTTTCTGCACTGCATTGCTTCCTGAAGGGAAACTGCTATAGTAAGGCTGAATTAATACCATTAAGACTGTGTTTGATCTAAAAGGCCAATTCTAGCATCCTGTTTCAAATAGGAAAGTTAGGAGTCCATTTTTTAATCTTTAGACTCACGGCAAATAATACTTTGAAAACATACAAGGTCAGAAAGTAAGAACTGCATTTGAGTATCAGTGTCTAGTAGTACGATTGCTTTCTGTTCAATTTAACAATCTTTTTATGACTGTATTCTTTAAAAAAGGATCTAAATTGCTTTTAATTAATGCATTGATTGTTCTGATTCACTTAATACAGCAGTTTTACTACACGTCTTTTACAAGATTAATGCATGCAGTATGCGCTGCTATGAAACCTAAGTACATTGCAGGTTTTTGAGGGTTCTCTACTAACATAAGAACATATTGATGTTGTTTTGTCTGTCCTCTGGACTATCATTTTGATTCTCCTTGTCCCTTTCACTCTGTTTTTTCTTATTTTTATGTTATTATCACACCCTCTTAACTCATTTCAGACTACCCCCCATCTTTAGTTCAAGGAACATGGTGAAACAAGTATCTCCTGACAGTGCTTTACCTTATTTTCTGGGCCTCTGTGCAGAACACCCACACCTCTTTAGGTGCTGGTCCATTTCCTCTGTGGAATTTCTAGGCTCCCGTGGTATGTCTCTATAGCTTTTAAATGTAAGACAGCAGGGTGGCTTTTTGAGATGCTGCGTTAACCCTTTCATTGTCTTGCCTTTTGGTGGGGACAGTGCTTTAAGAATAAATACAGCCAAAACTCAAAGGCTGTTAGTTTACAGGAAATTACTTTTTTAAAGGGATACTGTCAGGCTTCTTCATCATTAAATTTCAAATTTGTTTCTCATAACATCATGAAATATTTATCTTAAAAAAATCAAATAAGACACTGCAGATAGATTGCCAGGGTAGCTTTTAAGTCATATCCCTTATACACAAAGATATTACAACAACATGCCGGGATATGGCTATCTGATAGCAGAATTGTCAAAACTGAACAAAAACCTATGGAAGGGAAATTCCTAAAAGAAGAAATTTTTTTTCCTTTTTTTAAAGGGCATGGGTGTATTTTGAAATTTCTTTCTGGCTTTCTGTAACACTGCACTATAATAGTAACAGTTATTAAAAACCTGACATTGTCCCACTATGTTCTTTGCAAAATTACAAAACTAAATTCACATTCAAGTGGTAGTAACTTCTCTGTCAGGGTAAAGAGAGAAATCTTATATTCTACTGTAATGCAAAGAAAGGGTTTGCGCTTTGCATGCATGCATAGTTACTTAGGATATTAATCTGTATGCCAAATGTCTTAGTGTTTACACTGAAGCTTAGCTACTGCCTTTATAGGAAAATAGGAATTAAGTATGTGGTGGTGTTTCTTTTGTACATGAAAACCAATGTTCCATGAAATGCAACATTTTATTTGCAATAGAAGTGAAGCTGACATAAGTACACTTCAGTTGATTGTGTCTTTGAAGCGACCGTTCCTCAGATTTGAGTATGGGCAAGGTGGATCCAAATATAAATACAGACGTTTGGGGGCTGAAATTTTGCTGAGCTTTGCTGAGTGCAAAACACTAGGGGAACACTGGATATCACAGGAATACTGATGCTTACTATTTTAGGGGAGGGAACATTTCACAGCCATAATGCCATCTCTAATAAATGTACCTTGAACTGAAATTTTAAACGTTATTTCATTCACTATTGTTTCTTCATTTAAATATCTTAGAAGAAATGTAGCAACTGTAAGTTTACAGTATTGATTTGCAAAGTTGTAATGTTACACTGTATATTGAAAACACTAATGGACATATTTTCCTCTTCTGAAATGCAGTTGGATGAAGAGCTGTTCATTGAGTTATTAAACTTGCATCACCTTAGAGAACTGCAATTTTTTTTCCAAGATGTTTAAATGTGTTTTAGTATGTTAGTAGTATGGATATGCATGGTTGGTGTATGATTAATACTAATGTAGAAAAGCAAGGTGCAATAAATTTTTAGATACTGGGTTGCTTTACTTACCTGTTCTAATATATGAAGTCTTTTAAGTACTGTTTTTATATGCATAAAGGTAGGTGTAAATCTGTTTTACAAAGATAAAACACGTAACCTCAAAGTACAAAAGTGCTGACAGTGGTTTTCCTTTTATATTTAAGGCAACAGTTTTTCACAGAATACTGAAGATGATAGAATGTGAATCCTGCAAATTTATTTATTGGAAATTGTAGCATTTTTAGCTCTTGTCTGCTAACAGTTGACAACATAGCTATCCTGTTTTACTTGCAGGAATGAGTTACCTGTTTAGTGTTGTGCCAGTTATGAGAATAAGTAGGAGAAATACTACAATTTCCCAATTTTTTTTTTTTTTTTTTTTTTTTTTTTTTTTTT
>Ga0065711_1040177_pt1 | contig 17182 bp, 11 predicted proteins | sample Hoacrofraction12_FD_59098 | JGI IMG/M metagenome (GOLD analysis project Ga0065711, IMG submission 59098) | Hoatzin crop microbial communities from Cojedes, Venezuela - Epithelial fraction 12 v2 (version 2) | ecosystem: Host-associated > Birds > Digestive system > Esophagus > Crop | place... | reverse complement strand
AAAAAAAAAAAAAAAAAAAAAAAACCAAAAACCAAAAAAAACCCCACAACCACAAACCTTGGGTACTGTGAAGAGAAATGTGTTGTAAGAGCCAGAGTGGCAGATAACTGAGATCTGGACATAAGGTACTGTGGGAGTCAGAAACCTGGCTCCTCTGTAGCTGTCCCACAGCATGCTTGTGTTGCTGCTCAGCCACTTGGCTGTGGCACCCTTTCTGTAAGATGCAGCTGATGGTGCCTCACAGGAGAAGCCACTGCTCACTTTGAGGTCCCAGGTGGATTAGCGTTTATGAAGCAAGAAAAGGACTTTATGCACTCTATTGCAAAATGAGAGGTCCCTTCCAACCTGAACTGTTCTGTGGTTCTGTGATTCTGTATTAGTTTGTATTTGATTCTGCTTAATATATCATGAGATACATTTACACTTCATTGGGCACAGAAGAACAACTTCTGAACCTGTTAACTGAAATTAAGTCTATCAAAATAGTAATAGACGTTTGAGGTGAAATTTTCAGCTAATTGCATAGCCTCCTACAAAGCATATGTAGGTTGTTTTAACTTACACAAAAACATGCTGTTGTGCGCATGTGAAGGTAGTGCTTGCTCATGCTGAGTGCTTGTCAATCAGGTCTGCAGATGGAAGTTCTGTATTTTTTTGCCAAAAAGCACCAAGACTGTTTGGTGTCAGCATAAACTCATTCCAGTGTATCACATAGCACTCCTAGGTGTCCTGTCACCATGACTGAGGGGGAAATTCAGCCTATGCACTTTGCTGGGACAGCCGGAAGGTTGGGAGGTCTGGAAGGTGGTTTTGTGGTTGCTGAAGCTCCTAAAATGCTTGCAGAACACTCTTGAAATTTTACTGTGAAGGCAGAGTGATCTGTGATTATGTTGTGGAGGTTCTACAGGCAGCTGTGCCAGGCCTGAGTGGTAGCACATTTAACTCTCAAGCATGATAACGCCTGCAGGGTGCTAGAAACTTTGGAGGATGTCCTTCAGCTGTGCCTGCTGTTCACAAGGATGGCCAACTTTACTTTTGAGGGTAGTCTCAAAGCTCAGGTCAGAAAGCAACAGAGACTTAGAAATGCAAAAGCATTTCCTAAAGCCACAAAAGAACTCGGAAGACTGTCCCACGGAAGTCCACAGGAACTAGATGGCCGTGTGATGCCCTGTGTCTGTGCTCAGGTTTGTGTATGGGGAGGCAAGATGGGCATCCAGGGGAGAAACCCTTATCACATGTCCCAGTGCCACCCACCTGCTAATACCCCCAGCAGCTCTGTGTGCAGTGTGGAAGTGGGGGAGCAGCTGCAGAGTGTCTCCATTGCCCTCCTGGCTGGGTGCAGCCGTGGTTGTGGGTGCACACAGTGTTTAGCACCAACCTTCCCACATCTCATGGAAGCAGAGAAGTCTTTTTGGGTTTTCAGGACTTTAATTTCTAATTTCCTGTTAAAAAGAGCAACGTTCCTCTATTTTGTCCTGTTCCTCTGCAGACTGATTAAGTATTTGTACTATCTTACCTTCTGAGAGCTTACTGTGGCTCTATAGTCTGACAATATTTGGGTTTCTGCACTTGTTCTGCAGTTGCTATGCGACCAACCACCAACAGCAATTTGCATGACCGTTTCTTCGGATGATACTAATATGCAGGAATTGGTGCCAGCTATAGCAGGTGATGTGACCATTTGCAACCAGCCTTCTGCCCCTTGCCTGCCTCTTGCTGCTGGTATTGCTTGAAGTGAGTTACTGTATGTTGTTTGGTATTAGGTAGCGTGCGAGGATTGAATATTGACAGAAAGGGGATGTATATTTCTCAGTTACTGAAAACATTAGAACATTCAGGACAGAAAATAAGAGTGTGGCCAAAGGTTTGTGTGATGAGCCCTTACACACAACTGGAAGTTAGAAGGCTGCATAAAAAAATAATTTTAGGACACTAGATGGGCAATTCAAACACTTGTGAAATCAAAGTGTGGTTTTGTGGCCTGTAAGGAAACCTTTCCAGGGAAAGGTTAAACTCTGGCCATCCTTTTGGTGGTAGCACAATACTCAGGGTGGATTTTCAGAGGCAGAAGTAGCACTTAGGCAGTTGACTCCTGTTGGCTGTCAATGGCAATTTAATACCTGATGGCTGTACCTGCCTTTGAAAAGTCTCTTTCATAGCAGAGGGATTTTTTTCTTGGTTTTTATGTTGTGTGTTTTTGTTTTTTTTTTTTTTCCCAAACCAGATCAGTGTTGTTGGAAAGCAGTGGTTGGTATTGTAGTGACAGGCACCACTGAGTCCCTGTGGGCCACCTACTTTCCCTCCCCAGCACTGTCACACACCTCCTTGAGCAAAACCTTTTGACTGGCATTTCCACAGAATCACAGAATGGCAGGGGTTGGAAGGGACCTCTGTGGGTCATTTAGTCCAACCCTCCTGCCGAAGCAGGGTCACCTGGGCTCTGGCTTGTGGCACCTCTTTTCAGGCCATTCTCAATATCCTTTGTGCTCCTAGAGGTGCCATTTGTACTCTAGGGTACCACTAAGGGATTTCTGTAAGGAGTTTTCTTAATGCTTTAGCTGAAGTGAGTTAGTTACTTGAGATCAGTGCGTTGTTTCCTGTTGGCATACCATGTAAGTGGGTATATTAATAGAAGCATAATATGTAAAACGTGTTATCCTGAAGTTAAACCAGAATAAACTGATAACTCTGTCTTTTAATGTATTTGTGAGGTCACTGCTGATAAGTTAGCTGCAGCCACAGCACATTCATTAGCATGATCCTTGTCCTGCACATGTGTGTGCATGTGTTTAATTTTACTAATGTTTGCATGCCTGGGGATTTGTGTGATGAGAAACATACATTGCAAAGGTATTTTCCAATATATTCATTACTTTATTCTATTTTCCTGTAGTTAATCTATATCCACAAGTATGAGATGTTGTAGAAATGTAAGTAAGCTTATAGTGGCTTCTAGGAAGAATATCTTGTCATAAGCATACAGTTATAGTTGGAAACGTATATTAATGTTGGAAACATGTAGTTCTAAATAAGATTTTTAGTTAGATATTTTACTCCAATGTAGTAATTGAGACATAATTCAGAAGTAATTATTTCTGACATTTTGGGAAGATTCTTAGAACAGTTCTGCATTTTTGATATTACACTGTTTGGAAATCAACCAGCTGGAAATTACATACATCTGGCATGGACTGTGGAGATATGTGTATTATGCTTTGAATGACCCTGAAGTTTGTTAGGATTTTATTTAGAATGCTAAGAAAATGAAACTTATGTAATTATGCTTTTTGTACACATTTTTGTGTTTTGGGGAAACTAGGCTTTAATCTGGTCACAAGATGACATTTATATATGTTGTTATTGATTAATTGATTGGCTAAAACCTAGTTAGGCTGTTGAGTCCAAACCTTTAACCACCTCAAGCAGTAATGATTGTATGAGAATCATCCTGTTTTATCACTAGGGTTACTCTTAAAAATAAACTTCCGTAAGAATGGACTAACTTTGAATATTATGCATATTATGCAATTATGAATATTAAATATATTTATGGCTTTTCTCAGCTTAAAACTATTTATTCTATTTGTTTCAAGATAAAGATCTGTCTTTTCTGTCTTATTTCTTATCCCATATTATTGTACCTTAGGGACAGACTAAAGGAGTACTTATAACTGTAAGTGATTCAGAATGCTACAGTACACTTAATAACAAGGTATTGCATTATAACTCCTTGCTACATAATCTTTACTGTCTGTCAGTCAGTTGATTGGTTCTTCATACCCACTTTGTCTGGTGCAGTAAAACACTTTGCTATTTATGTGAGTGGCTCGTGGGATAATTGACATCAGAAGCAAGCTGATGAGAAGTTTGACTAGACACTCATCACACTTACTTTTCCTGCTCCATCGCTGGTCCTTTAGGGGCCAGCAAGCAGCTGGAAGCACCCTGGGCCCTGCAATTGAACATTCCTGCAATATCAGACTTGTTACTGGTGGTTTGTACCAGAGCAGTATTGTAAGCTGTGACAGTCTCCATTCTGAAGGGTTAGGAATTTCGCACAGTATAATGTCGGTACGGGAAAGGTCTGCCTCGGAAAAACAGGGTGTGCCTTATGTTGTATGAAGCCATCCATAGTTTTCTCTTTGTAAATCATCTATCTCTGTGCTGCCTGCTCAGCTGACACTTTTCCATGCTCTGATGGTTTGTTTTACAGAAGTCCCTGGATCTAAGGGTTTATGGCATTTCAATTACTTGACCAACAGGGTGAGCAGCTGATTTGCCAGCCCCTTCCTAATGCTATACAAAATATATGTAAGTAAAAAGAAGGGCATAAGGTCATCAGAGGTTAGATCTTTTATTTTCCATAAATGACAGATATCCCCAACTGAAGGGAAGATGAAGTAATGCAGCCATTGTCACTTTTCTAATATTTGTGTCCAATTCCACACACACTTGGGAGCTCAGCATCATTGTAATGAGTAAACCAAGAATTTCTGCATTTTGAATGTGTACGTAATCACTAGGTATTTAAATATATCCCTGGATTCATCACATAAACACAACTTTGTCCCCATTTGTCCTTCACCCTTCTACGTTTTGCAGCTGCTTCTCCTCTTCATTGTAAGTCTGCTTCTCTCTCTTTGCATTTCCTGATGATGAGCTTGTGAGTAGTCCTTCAATCATCTTCCACAATAAGTGAAGCTGGATTTGTCAGGAAATAAAATATTTTATTAGATGAATGGATATATCTGGAAAAAACTCCAGACAAGCTAGTGAAAGCTGATCAAACTGTATCAGTTGATTGAATAAAAGATAGTGTGTCTCCCTATGAATGATGCCTTGCTTCACTGCTCCGCTTTCCCTGTTCCAACAATGTAACTTCCAATTCTGATGGCAAAATTATCTCTATTCTCTGCAGAGAATCTGGTTCATTACAAAAGAATAATTCTTGTTTATGATTTATAATGCCAGATGGGCTACTGGGATGCTCTAGCCCTCCTTCCTGTTTGACACACAGCATCAGGCTTCTTCCAATTTGAAATAGTGTCTTTTAGAAAAACATCTGATTTTGATTTCAAGAATTCCAGAGAAAGACTTTGCTATAATGCCTCCCTTGGTTGCTGTGGTGGTTAATTACCCTCACTGTTAAAAATATGTGTCTTATAGCTTGCATTTGTCTAGATTCAGCTCCCAACCACTGGATCTCATTATAGCTTTGTCTGTGAGCCTGTGTTCATACGTAGACATACAGACTACAAGCAATCATCCCCTCCTTTTGCTAGGCTTTAAAGGACCAAGTTCTTCCACTGTAAAGGATATTATTTCTTTCTTCACTGTCATAGCTCCTTCCTGAAGTTTTTTCAGTTTACTGATTTACTCCTTGAATTATGGAGAGCAGAGCCAGATGCAGTTTTCCAGGTGGGGTTACAGGCGTGCAGAATACTCTGATCATTTAGCAGCTTTTTTCTTTACTCATTCTCTGTTTTGCTTTGTGTATGTATTGATGTACCATGCTTTAGAAGGACTAAGATGTTATTTTTGGTAGGCAGAAATACCCACTCAGTGCCTCAGCCACATTATCTCTTTTGGTCGTTGAAGTTAAGAGCGGACAGGGAGTAGCAGGGTCTGAAAGTGATACCAAAGCCAAAGTTTTCTTGAGTAATTCCCCTTCTGTGCCAAATCTTTCATGATACTTGGTGTTCATCAGCCAGGTGGGTAAAGCAGTGCTGATTCAAGGGAGAAAGTATGTGCTTGCTATAGGAACAGGTGCAGAAATTAATAACCTACTGGGTTTTGTAATAATCAGCCTGATGCTGTGACCTATTCAGCCACATCTTTGAGTGGTGCTGTAATCATGTAAATACACAAACCCAGAACTGTTTTTATCTAACTTTTTTCTCTGTTGCTCTAGTCTGCCATTAAAAAAGGTAAAAGCTTTATTTGGGCGCATCAGGAACTGGCTTCCAGTTTTCCATTGGATAACTTACGAGCATGTGTCGACTGGAACCTCTCTGCAGAAAACTTGTAGACAGCACTTACTGTACCCAAAATGGATTTCATCATTCTGTACATATTTAGGACATCATTTGTAAAACTTCTTCACTAGGACTAGTTTGATTTTGTTAAACAGGTGTGGTCATTTGAGCATGGATTATGTATGTAAACAAATGTTTGAGAGACCACATGTGCTTAGGGCTAGACTAAATGACCTGTACAACACTAACCTAAAAAAAACCAGAAACCAGAAGGGAAAGACAGAAAGAGCTAAGATTTGTTTTCAAGCCAGCTTCATGATTTTTGGAGGTGCGAGTAATGATTTTTAGATGCTTGGATTAGCATTAGTGAATGAGGGCCTCCTTAGTGCTGGCTCTGCAGGTGAGCTGGCTGAGCAATTAGACAGGAGTGCAAAAGCCAGCCCTCCCAGTGGTGTTGGGAGGCGGGTTTTAGTCTGCAGCTTCAGGATCATCATGTGAAGACCAGGCTGGAGCCAAACAAAACCCTCTGCAAAACTGTTCTCTTGGTACACTTGAGGTTCAGGAGTTCAGGACTGCAGCAGGGGTGCCCAGGATTATGATGATGGTTTGAACATCCCCTGTGTGGTGGTGGAGCCAGCTGCCTGTTGTTGAGGGGTTTGAAAAGATGGATCTGGTGGTGGTGCCAGATCTAGGGCGTCTTGGATGCTTTATCCAGATCCCAGAGTTTCAGCAGGGGAGCACTGCACTGTGTCCTGCCGAACTGGCTGCTGTTACGGCTGCCAGGCAGGCCACTGTTGAAGAAACTACTGTTTTCTGCCAAGCTTGGTGGTCTGCCAGCCACTTTAACAGTCTGGGCAACTTTTATTCTGCTAACACTGGCCAACTACTATCCTCAGTGTTTGAAGCAAATCCTCCTCTGGCGTCACTGGGACCACAGCCTGGGTGACTGCAGCAGCAGCTGAAGTGGGAGTTGGGGGCAAGAAACCCATCTCTGTACTGAGGACACCAGTAAGAGAAAGGGCAACAGAATCTTGTGGAAAAGATTTTACCAACATACCTTATTTTTTTCTTTTTCTTTTTTTTTTTTATTTTATTTTGAGGGGGAAGTTGGAGATAGGGCAAATGGTCTCAACCGTCAGTAGTCCCAGAGTTCCTATTGTTTTATGTTCTGAACCGAGGAGATAGGGGACTTGGGCTTGTTTCTCACACTTCTGACATTGAAAAATCAGCAAGAAATAAAAAATGACCTGGAGGGAAACAGAAAATAAATAGGAGCAAGCATCCCTTTGAGTACGCAGTGAGAATCGTTCAGACAGGCTGGTTTTGGCCAAGTTCCCTGTGAGGGAGTTTGGGTGGCTTCTGGAGGAGCTGCTGCTTGCAGCCACGGCGTGGCAGTCTCAGACACCCAAGCTAGGAGCCGGGATTTGGGGGTAGCATGTAGTTGTGTGGAAAGGGAATCGTGCAACGTCGAGAGATTTGGTTGTGGTCTGAAACACAGGTGGGATGCAAGCGAGCTTTGGAAGGAGGGCTTTGCACAGCATGTCCCCAAGCTTTTGGAAGGAAAACCAAAACACAGTGGTTGACCAGAAAAAAAAAAGTTGTACTGCAGGAAACTTTCAGGTAATTTACAAAATCACACAAGAATATTGTGTATGAGCTACACTATCGAGAGAGAGGTTCCTTATGAAATAGACGGTCCCTGCACACCATGTTTGTTTCCAGGCATTGGTTGCTGTGTCAATTCTGATGCTGTGCATCCAAGACCACCAGTTTGGACCCATGAAACAGTGTAGCTTAGACTGAGGCTGCCTGAGGAATTTCCTCTTCCCCTCTTCTGAGCGCTATCTTGACAGCTGAGACCAGCCAGAGAGCTTTTGCTGACACACCCTGAATTTGAACATCTGGAGAGTGTAAGCTCTGCTTTCTTTGTGAAACATCCTCAGCTCAGGAATTTACTTCTCCCAGTGGCCTAGCAGAGCCGACATCCATTGACCTTCAGGGCACAATGTAAGGCCCATCTGTTTGCTCACATTTTTGCCTGAGGCTCTGGCAGGGAGGCTCACAGTTAACTTGTCCTGTGGGAGTCTGTGTGAGATCAACAGTGGCCAGCCTGGTATGTATCTTTTTTTAAACAATGTATATGTGTCCAGACTTTTATGGGGAAATAAAACAATCATTTTACCTTACAGGCACTTTACAATAAATAAATTTATTGTAATAAATAAACCTGTCAGATATGGTAACTGTGCTATGAGGGTGCTTCATGCTTGAGTGAGAAAGTGATCTCTCCCAGGCCGTCCATTCTCGTAAAGAAAGCGTTATCACAACTACCTCCAGGACCACAGACTGACACATATTATATGCTCAGGATTAAACCAGCGCTGAATCATTAAACAGAAGAAGCCCATGTGACATAGCGCCCTTATTAACACTGAAAGAATTTTAAGGTAACAAAGGAACACATTTATTTTCTTTTTTTTTTTTACTTCAGTCCAGTTAGTCCTTCTTTTAAGTGCCCAGAGGAAAAAGACTGCAAGCCTGGCATCGAGCTTAAATACCTGTTGATTGAAATATCTATGGAGTAAATGGAGTGTGGGAAACAAGTACTAATTAACTAACAGATGCTTTTGCCACAGACAGAAAGTCTGGTGGGAATCAGAAGATGTAAGAAAACTTGTTAGAAAGTACCCTAGGTCACAAAGGAATTGTACTATGTTCCAGCTGAAAAGCTCTGACTTGGTGTGATCATGATTCTGCTTGAAATCAGATGCGTTCCTCCAAGTCATCCCTCCGTTCACCTGTGCTCAGCGTGGGTGCCTGCTTCCTGTGCAGCAGCATCACATCCTTCCTTGCGTTGTTTCTGCTTCCACCGCTCGTCCTCTACACCTGCTTCAGCCTTTCAAAGCTTGCAGAGCTCTGGAAGCAAGGAGCATAAGTCAGATCTTTGCCTTTTTACTTGTGTGAGCTGCCCTATTAAAACATGAATCTCATAAATACAGAAATTGGGAATTGGTCCCATACTTCGATGTCTGCAGAACGCTGTGCACCCCTTTCGTTTTGCAAGTTAAGAATAGTCCCATATATATTTTTATGCTAATTGTGAATTGTTAGAGATCTTTGATACTAAGTCCCACTTAGGTAAAATCACACTAGCAGGATTGATAATTTTGAATTTAATTCATTTATTATTAAGCTAATGTGACTGTAGAAATGTTGCAGGACTATGCTAGGTTCTGAATGTATGCCAGAGTATTCACCTGTAAAAAAACTGTGCACTTTGTAGCTGGGTTTCTCAGCTCTGATTTTTTTTATGTGATTTCAATAGTTAAGGAAGTTGCATTCACAAATATGACTGCAGCAAGTTAACAATGATTTGCAAATGAGATTTTCAATAATCATGCAGCAAGTCTACCAGTATATAAAGGAAGACACTTGGAAAATTTATGTTTTCAGTTTTGAACCACCAAGATTAATTTTCACAGCTTACTACAGGACTGCATTCATTTCAAGACTTTTAATCTGATTAAATATATAGGGGTTTGCAAATTCTAATGAACACTAAATATACTAACAAGATTTGTATTTGTAGCAGTTTTATGATGGGATTTGTGTGCAACAGTCAGAATGACAGCTGGCTGAACTCTTTTATTGTTTTTCCTTGCCGTACTCTGCAGTCTGGAAGATGTATCGCTCCTTTTATGTTTTTCATAGCTGAAGCGTTCCCCAAGTTACCAGGCTACGTACCTAGTGTATTATGAGGCTATGGGAACCCATTTAGTGACACTATGGAGAGGAGTTGTTACTCTGCAGCTATTAAGCACCGGGGAAGCCTGGGCTAGAGCCGAGACGCGCGGAGCTGCTGTACGTAACACCCAGGTAACTCAAGCTAAAGCCAGCCTGAGCCGAACCGTAAGCGGGGCTTCGACGCAGACCCGCCGCTGCCGCCCTGCGTATCGGCTCCTGCTGTACGCCTCTGTGCAGCAATCTTCACGTACCCTACATGAAGGAGCTCAGGTTGTCAGGCAGGAGCTGGAAGGACCACGACTGGCGCAGTCCCCAGGCGCGTCTGGCCGATGAGGACAGGCACCTCGCTGCTCCTGTCCACGGAGAAGCGTGCCGCAGGGCTAAAGCAGAGCTAGCAAAGACGGAGAGCAGTTTGACCGGAGCGCTTCAGATCCTGTCCCTAAGCAGTCGCCCTCCCACAGCCCGTATGTATAGAGTCCGTATCTGCAACAGTTTTGTGAGAGTGTAACACATACTTCTACCGCTGTAAAACTCTGCTTTCCAACAACTCATTCAGTCATAAACAATTATTTCAGGCTTAAAGGAAACATAGAAATCTAGTTCAGGAGTGAATCACTGCTTTGTTCACATTTTAGCACGGATGTAAACAAGGTGTTTGGAATTGCTTTTCTTGCAAGAAAGCATTTAAATAGTTGACTTTCTTCAGCTGAAAAAAAAGTGATTACTGTAGGTCCAAGCGCGCTGCAGACATGTGCCGATGGTGCTCAGCCTCCAGCAACAATGGGAAAGCCACCAGTCCTATGTTATACTGTGTGGTACTGGGACATTTTCCAACTTGTTGCCCAGAAAAAGGAGAAGAGTAAGGAGGTACTATCTTATGGCTTGAGGGCATCTTGATTCTGAATTTGCATTGGGACAAGTTGCTTGCTTGAATGTTGTCTGGCATGACTTTGACAGGATTGTTTGGACTAGCATCAGTCCTTACTCAAATGTAAAGCTTTATTTCAAGTACATGCTCCTCTTCATACTCCTTACGCATTTAAATCACTCCTAGAGCACAGTAACAGTGTGCCTGTGTCACACCGTGGAGCGACCCAGGAAGACAGTCGAAGGGACTTTGTCAGCATCTGTAGTACCTCAACACCTTTTTCTGCATGATAGACTAGTTCCAGAGATGCACAGAAGTCTGACTTCCTTTTTATTTACACGTCACCCATCACTGATATCTAAAGGCTTTTGAAAATACAAGATATTTCACATAGGCGTAATTATACAATACTCTTGTGTTCTCTCATGTGTAAATGAAACTTAAATTTAAGGTTCTAAATTTTATGACACCATGAACTACAAGGAGGGTTTCATGGCAGTTTAAATTCAAAAATTGAACTTCTTAATTAATGAAATGTGGAAAAGAACGACATCAATACAGCAACCCCTTGCTATTTACTTTGATATTAAATTCAATTTGGTTTATGACACCTCCAAGTCATCGTGTGCTCTTAGTTTTTATATTGGCTGCAGAGAATGGCATTGTGGAAGCCTCAGGGCATAGAGCAAACTGGAAATTTTGGTGGGAGCACAGGACAAGTAGATCTTTTGGTGCTCGAAGAGACAGTGGCAGATAACCCCCTTGCCAACATATTTCTGTAAAAGTAATCAAATAAATAGCTTCAGTGCTCCATTTAGATACTTTTGCATATTTTATATATATATTCTGAATGACAAAAATTTCTTCAATACTTTTCAAATACAAGTTTTAACCTTACGAAAGCTGAACTATGGAAGTCCTGTTCCTGCAACCATTGAAAGGTGAAGTATGTTTATCCTTTATGATTACAAGAGTACATAGATTTAGAAATAGCACTGTTACTGTCAGCTGAATGGTATCTGCGGTACCCATACACAGGCACATCAGTGACAACATTATCAGTTGATACTGGACATCCCTGTCATACAGAAAGGGCTGTCTTCTTCACTGCTATCCGAGTTGCAGTACAGGGGGGAAAGGGCACCCTTGCTGAACCGGGTACTCCATCTGTTACTGTGGAAGTCCCAGTAAACTGAGGTTCTTGTCAGTCTGAACTCAGACAGGGATTTAAACACTGTAAAAAGCCATGTCTTCTAAATTCTTTCAGAACAAATGCAAATACATTCTCACTTCAAAAAATATAATAAACCCAACTCATTTAAATTAACATCCCTGTAATATCTGAAACCCAAATATTATGAAACTAGTCAGCTGTCAAAAAAAATCCGAACTGCAAAAAACCCAGTTGTTTTAAAGCAGAACGAAATACCAAAGAGAGCATAAATAATAACGGGATGACTTTTCTTTTTTTAACCAAAGATGTCAGTACTAAGTCAGGGTTTCTCCTGCAACCTGACTGAAGTCAGCAGTTAACCATTGACTTCAAAAGCCCTGGTGATGTGGCAGGTAAATGGTAAATTACCCGCTTTCAACTTGACCAAAACAGAATTTACTCGTTGCAGCCATGCAGCACACTTAGGAGTTTACCTGCTTCTTCATTTGCCATCATACCATTGAGAAAAGCTGAGATTTCATTGTTCCTTCACTCAAGGACCTCGGATCTCTTCAGAAGGACGAGTGAGAGCAACTAATGTGACTCCCACATGCAGGTGAGGCGTAAGGAGAATTGGAGCATCCCAGGCAACAGCCCTGTGCTTCCATGAGAAGCCACCGCCAGCTGCACCACAGGAGGCAACAGCACGGTAAGGCGAAGAGTTTTGCTCATGGGCTCTCAGGCTCACCAACGTTCCCTTTGCAGTGCCATGTTCTGCAGCTGGACCAGCGTTTTCCAGTCGTGTCCCCAGCCACGTCCTCCTTGGACGTGGTAGTGTGGCCTGGGAACTTGGCTGTAGCGTTTGACCCCTTGAAGGATTCAGCCCAGGTAGACTTTGACATTGGGGATTGGGCCCAGGGGCCTCAGTCTTCCTCGTGGCTGCAAAACTCACAGTATGCAAGCCAGTAATACATTTTACTACGATATTTTAAAATGCTGAGGGTGGCAAAGGACAATACCGTCAGGGTAACTCTGAATTTCTTTGCTTTCATGGGTTTAAATCAAGCTCTAAATTATTTTTAGTAGCTTGTTATTACAGCTTTTGCAACCTGAAGACAGACTAGTGCCTTTAATTCATTAGTAATTTCAACGGTTAATCAGAAAATGTCATTACCTAGCAAGACTGCAGCTCAAAATAAAGCACACTGGAGTTAAATTTAAATTAAAGCATGGACAGAAATGAATGCAGCCTTTGATCCCCCTTCCATCCAGACTGCACCCTGATGGGCACAGCTGGACAGGATAGAAATCGTGAGAAGACAGCAGTCTCGCCTGTTTAAGAGGATACCGTCAACTCATTAAGTCCTCGAGTCAATTAAAAAAAAATATTCACTGGGCTCTTTCAGAGCTCTCCTAAAGTTTGCTGCAATGGCCATTTCTTGCCAGTTTTATTTTTAAAAGGGGTTGATTTTCGGGTGTTTGACTGAAAAACTCACCGTTAACATCTGTTTAATCATCACGGTGGCCGAAGCTGTGTTTCTGTTAGCTGAGTGGGAGCCGTGAGCCTAAACAAAGGCACGTACCGCTGGCTGGCTGGCTGAAAGCGCATTCCTTTGGGCGAGGGAAGGGTCCAGCTTGTTCTGCAGTGCGTGAGGGTCCCCCCTTCCCCGGGTGGCACCAGCGGGGAAGCAGACGATGAAGGCGCATGGTCTCAGCTCACCTCCCCTGTGCCAGTAAGGATTTACCGACGCTGATGTGCGTCCCTTCCCGGGCATCCGCACTTACAGACGCTGGGGCCAGCGTGGGGTGGCTGAGGCGAGCCCTACAGCCACAGAGCGGAGGGTGCGGGCCTGTGCACGCTGAGCATCTCTTGCACGTATTGTCATTTGAGCTATGAGGTGGTCTCCTGCTGCTAACGAACGCGTTCTTTACCTTGCAGCTCTTCCTGCCCAAGGGCACGCTGTCACTGTTGAAAGAGGGCTACGCCTTTCCTCTGCGCTCCGTCGCTGCGTATGAGGGTTAGCCAGAAGCTGCATCCAGGCGTGTCTTCCAGCATTTTCTTGGGCAGCCATGTTTCCTATTTCCTTGTTCCAGTTCCCTGCATAGGAGACACTTGGGAATTCTTGCATTGTCTTCTGAAACACGTATTTGGTCCATTACAAGAACAGCTATATAGCAAATATAGTTGCAAACCCTCTTAGCGTAGCCTCTCCACAACTCAAAAACAATATGTACTTTGTATTCTTCCAATGTAACTGTCTGCAGCACAGCTTTTTCTTCCCCCCCACCCCATACAACAACATTGTTAAAAACCTCACACATACCACGCTGACTGGAGAAGTCTGTGACGTAGACTCAGGCTCACCACTGAATGATCCAGCCTTGCCACTGTCCTGACCTGTGCAGGGACTGGGTTGCCTTCCTTGCCAACACTCAGGGATGCTCCAGGCACCTTCCCACTTCCAGCTTTGATTTAGGAAACAGCAATAAAATTCTCTTCTGGGCTGTTTGGATTTGGTGGGAGGGAGCTTTATCAGCCCCAGTTGACTGAGGAGAGCGAGGGAGGTCTGATGGCAGGGGTAATTTGTCTGAGGATGACATTGGCATGGCACAGTGTGGTACAAGGTTACCTGCACTGCCTCACTGTGCAGTTCCACTTACATTTCTCTGGTGACCAGGTCAGTAGAAGAGTTGTCGCAAACTTCCTGGCACTTTTAAGAACCCTGGATCGCCTCACCGACCCTGTTTATAGCACAGCAGCACAAACACGCTGCCACAGCATCGCACCCTGGGGGAGAGCGGGGTCAGGACCAGTTTTGCTGTTGGGGACGTGTCACGTCGAAGCGCACCCCAGCTACGAGGAGCGCAACTTCAGCACAGAAGCCATCCGTTCAGGCAGCGTGTCACGGTCCTGTGTCACTGCTCCTTCCCACAGGGAACTGAACGGCTCCAGGGACAGCGGCAGGCCAGAGAACGTGCAGACTTTTGTTTTAGGTGGCTGTGCACTGTAATATTTGTAAATGTGTCCAGAGTATGGAATGAGTGCATGTTTTAAACCCAAAATATTATTTATTGGCTTTGGAGCTTTCCCTGCTCCGGTCTCTGCCTACTGGGACAGTGCTGGATTTCTGGTTTGTTTGAAATTTCACACAAAAACATATAATTCACTGAGCGTGGTGGTGCGGAGCCAGTTCCAGGGTTCTCAGCAATGGAACCGCCCTGCATTTAGCCATGGGGAATACATTTTGGAGGGGTCAGTAAAAGTTTCAGGGAACCCAAAGTCGGATGGTGGAAGGTGGCCAGCTGAGCTCCAGAAATCCGTGGTGCGAGTCTGCTTCCCCAGTTCTCCTTCCCTGTACGCCTCCGCCTTGCAGTGAGGGGCCTGCGTCCCACACTGCCGTCACCGCTGTCTCCACACAGCGTGGTGGGCACCCGCTCCCTCCACCTCCTCCTCTTCCCAGCAGGCTAGATGCTTTCTTACCGCTGCGAGGAAAGAGAAGGGGTCTGGATAAGGACTGCTCCAAAGTGTGGGAGGAGACCGTCATGGTTCCTGACGTGGCCGGGCCAAGCGGGCTGACAAAGGGCGCTTGGCTTGCTGCTGCGCGGTGGGGGGAGAGGGCCTGTACCCCAGCTGCACCCCGAGCAGCCCCAGCCGTGGGGTCATCGGGAGGTGGCAGGGCTCGGCAGCAACGCCTCGTCCTGCACAGCCAGCCCGGAGCTCCTTGCCACCAGCCCTCCTGCGCAGCTGCCCACCTTTCTGCCTAAAGCCAGACCTGGGTATGTTTTAATCTGATTAACCGTGGCTTGGGAAGCCTGGACTGACACGGGGGAGACTATGAATTGTTATCTGTTACAATTGACAAGGTAAAATCATGACGTTGCTCAGCTCTGGCTTAAATTAGGGAGTTTTACCACAGCGGCGATCTCAAGGGAAGGTGGCGTGGAAGGAGCACATGGCTAATCAGCGCCCATGCCAGCCAGAATCCGATTAGCGGCGCAGCCAGCCTGCTCCAGCAGAAGGGACCAGAGGGGCACAGTTCTCCCAGAGAAGTGACAGAAGCGGAGTGGAGATGGCAGCAAAGGCCGACGGGCAGCGGCACGGTGTAAAATCTGGCATGACAGAAATTAAAATTTAAGGAGAGCGAGAAGAGCTCGACAAGCGGCAGCGGCGTGTGGCGGGAGAGCGGTGCCAGGCCAGCCCTGCAGTGGGAAAAGCAGCTGCACACGGGGCCGGAGTGGGGTGGCAGCAACGCTCTGAGCTGGTTTCTATCAGACACAGCCGCACCTTTAGGGGAGGTTTTGCTGACATAGCTCGTGTCTGCTAGCGTGCGCGTGATTTCTTTTTTCCCTGAGCGCTAACTAATGCAGCTAACACGGGCAAAACTTGAAAACGCAGATTGAGCTTCAAGAGAAATAGGGCTCCTCGATCCCTTTCTTGCAGACACCGCACTGAAGATAGTCTTTGAGTTAAAAATCCTCCGTGCCACGAGGCATTTCGACCAATTAACTGTTCTGCCAGACATTCCGCACCCTGAGCTGGAGGTTGCCAGCACCGCCGACCGCCGGGAGCTGGGAGCAGGGCCGAGCATCCCTGACCCCCTCTCCGTCCGCCTCCCGCTCGCCGGTCCGGCCGCCGGCTCGGTGCAAACGGCGACGCACCCGCTCCTTCTCCCGTCCCCCCCCAGCCCCCGAGGTGGGGGAGGCCGGTGGGGAAGGGGCTGCTCCCCCGGGCCGCAGCCCGCGGGCGGTGGGTGCCCAGCTCGCCTCCTCTCTCCCGGTCCGCCGAGCCCCGGGGAGCGTTTAGGGGGACGCAGAGGTGCGGGGTGTGCTCGGCCAGGAGCCCCCCGCTCGGAGAAGCCGCCGGAGGAGGAGGGGGAGGCCGGCAGGGGACAGCCGGGCGCCGGGAGGGAGAAGATGGAGAAGCGGGTGATGCGCGCGGCGGGGAGCGGGACCGGAGCCCGCCGGCGCAGCGGGGAGGGGAGTGGGGGGTGCTGTCGCGATCGCACGTTTCCCCGACACGGGGCGGGGGTGAAGCGGGCTCAGGCGTGCTCGGGAAGGAAGGCGGGGAAGAGCGGCACAAAAGCCCTTCCCGGGCAGCAACAAATCAGAGCCGCGGGCAGGGAGGGTCCGGGCGCTGGGCTGGAGCCGGAACCCCGGTTCGGTTCCGGAGAGGGACGCGCCGCCACCTCCCGGTTTGGGCTACCCCCCCGGGGGTGTGAGGGGTGAGGGGGGGGTCGGCCGGTTTGAAATCCCCCCCCGGCTGCCGGGTTTGGCTCGCGTCGGCTCCCTCCGCGAGCGAGCGGATTAAATTACGGCGAATTCAAACCGAAGGAGCCCGCTCCCCCTCCCTGCCTCCGCCGCCCCCCCTCAGCCCCGCAGCCGGCGCGGGGCAGAGCCGCGGCGGGGGGGCGGGCGGAGGGGAGGTGCCGGATCCCAGGAGGG
>Ga0065711_1040176_pt1 | contig 17182 bp, 7 predicted proteins | sample Hoacrofraction12_FD_59098 | JGI IMG/M metagenome (GOLD analysis project Ga0065711, IMG submission 59098) | Hoatzin crop microbial communities from Cojedes, Venezuela - Epithelial fraction 12 v2 (version 2) | ecosystem: Host-associated > Birds > Digestive system > Esophagus > Crop | place... | reverse complement strand
GGGGGGGGGGGGGGGGAAGAAACAAAACAACTGTAGATATGGAATATTGTCTAAAATATTTTTCATTTGCACATAGACTTGAACTTCCTGTACAGAGGGTCAAAGTCTTCTGCAAAAGGCCCTTCTTGCTGCATTTATGGCCTGAGAGGAAGCAAGAAAAAGCAGAAATCATCCTGTTCTGCTGAGATCCTAAAGACCGTTTTCCAAACAGACAGTTTGAAGAAGTAGCAGTTGAGTCACTGGACATATCTTTAGGCTGAATCCAAATACTGAAACTAAATGCAAAATCTTCCTTTCTGAAATCAGCCAAGTGAAAGACGCCATTTTTATGGTATATTCATTGTCTTTTAAACTGGTCTGAATCAGATATGATATCAAGCCCTGGAAAGGCTTTGCTTTTACCAGCTTTATATGCATATATATATATACATATACCAGTTTTAATCAAATACAACATGCATGAAGGCAGAATTTGCTCTGCTGTATCTAGTTGGGAGATTAATATTAGCAGATTGCTTTGAGTAACAGAACCAGAGATGTTTAAAAAAAAAGCCAACAAAAGGGGGTCTGCGAGGATGTTACCTTGGGAAGAGCTGCGTGTTACAGCACATGAATTAAATGCATGGCTGAAATATATCACAAACCAGCTGTATCAGAAGAATGCAGCATCTCCCGGGTGCGATTTATTGCACAGGATCGTTTAACTACAGATGCCTACAGACTGTAGATATCTAGAGTGTAGACATCTCTAAACCATTACAGAAAGACTGTTTTGATGGCATAAGTAGTATGTGGGTCTAGCAGTAGCGAGGGTTGAATTTCTTACGAAGGGAATGATTCAAGTGGTAGCGTAAAAGAAGTTTGGGCTCTAACAGAACAGGCTCCGTCCCCACAGCTCAACTTCAGCTTGGTTGTCAGAAAATCCAGTCCATAATTAGGACTCCACTCATTTCTTATTTCTTTGTTTCATCTCCTTGTTTCTGGTCCCTGGGGGAAGGGCGTTTTCATTCACTGCAGAGCTGGTACAGCAAGACCCTGAACATCGTGCTATAGAGGACAGCTGGTAGCCTCTCAGTCTACAAAGGTGAGCACTTACATTTCTGAAAGGCTTTTTTTGCCATTACTCATTGAGATCCACATCCATGCCCAGAGACCTGAAATTCTGTTTGCACAGCCATAAAGACTACTGCAAAAATCTACATTTTTGTGAGAATATAGGGCAGTGGAAAGCATATGAAGAGCACATGTGCCTACTATAAACAGAGGTTTCATTTGGGAAGGAGAGGATGCTGCATCTGACCTAAGCTATGGAAGTGCAGTTCTTCTGAGTCTCAGGTGTAACTGTAAAGCTGCCTTGTCTATAAAGCCTTGTCCTTCTGCTGAGCGTGCCTTAGGCTCAGCCATCCTTGCACCTTCAGAGAAATACTCAGAAATATATTTCCCTGCTTCTTTTTCCAGGGCCTGGGTGGCATGATCTCTTAATGCATCTGCCTGTTTATGTTAGCAAAATGGAAAGCAGCTTTGTTTATGGAAAAGATCTATTTTTGTTTTACTTTTTTTCTCTCAACTAAACTGACTTTTATCCAGGATCATGTTTTGCTTTGGGAAGAGAAATGTGCTGCAATTCTTCGCCCTAGCTTGAAAGTCTGGTCAAGAGGAAAGGGGGAAATCCTGATTATATTATTTAATTTTAGAGGATTACACTGCAGCCTGGAAATCTAAGAGCGGAAGAGTTAATATGCCCCTCTTCTCTGCAACAGCTTGCTCTGTGTCCCTGTGCAATGACATTTGCTATTCTCCCACGTATACTTAAACAAACCAGATCAGAAACAAAATCAGTATTTCTATCTTATGGGCAGGGGGACAGTGTGTGGCATCCAGGGAAGAAAGACATTTCTGAAGTTGTCATGCTCCCCTGAGGATAAATCATGTCATTGTGCATCTTTGAACTTCTTCAGACTTTGAGCTTGTAAGAGATCAAACAGGGTCAGGAGATGGATGGTAGATTTTGAATGAAAACCCAGACACGGCATTATGATGTGGTGATGATGTGGTGAGGTGTGGAGCACAGTATGCAATGTTCTCCCTCAGCAGATATCACAGAGTATCTGAAAAGTGTGTATGTCTATTGTATACTCTTTTACTGACGAAAGGTGGAGGGTCCTGCTCTTGACTTGGAAGTCAAACTAAGGTCTGGCCAGTCCTCGTCATGAAAGACTGCTGGACAGTTTTTGGCAAAACTGATACTTAAAGCTTGGGTTCTAATTTTAGCTGTAGTGCTGACTTACAGTATGGATTTTGGCAATTCTCTGCATCCTCCTCAAAGAGATGGAGATCATAGTTTCCTGTTTTGCAGAACTGTACTGACCTCTCTGAATGTGTGGTATAGAGTTGGGGGTTGTATAAATTATGGCCATCATTTTATGACATTTAACCATTCATGGTGAAACCCAAATATAACCATATAATATGTCCTTAAAGCTCTGTGACATAGGGAATGTATTATCCCTATTTCAATTATGAAGATTTAAACGTGTGTGTGTGTGTGTGTGTGTTATAGAAAACAGTGGTAGCATTGTCCACTATGAAGGTTGTCTGACTTGCCACAGAAGTATATTTGTATACATGTGTGTGAGTTTGTATGATGTACATATACATAACTGCATTAACAAACACTGTGTTAATGCAATGTTATTTTGATTCCAAAGCAAAGTGCTCGAAAACGAAGGAAATTACAGACTTTAGGTGGGCCGTACAACTTCAGTTCAGCCCCACTGTGCATATTGCTTTATGACACAGTCATTTAGCATATAATCACACACAGTTTTCATTCCACATTTTTCCTCTTTCCATTTTCAAAGCTTTATGCAAGTCACAGTACTGGTTGCGCCCTTTAGACTAACAGCCATAGGAATTTTTAAATACAAACTGTTTAAGTGACCTAAATGTAAGAGTTTGCTACTACTATCCAGTAATAACACAATATGATAGCCAGGGTATGCACTATTAAGGATAATGAACAATGATAATAATACTTAATAAGTCATAAGAAATAATAAAGTAGGTAAAGAGGTGCCAGTTTTCAGAGTTAGCTGTGAAATGTTTCTCATGTTGACTTGAGAAAAACCGTATCAGGGATGAAAATGACCATTTCTTTTGATTTACTCTCACTTTTGACATTTCTTCTGACATCAAATTTGTGAACTGGAACAATGGAGCTTAACCATGTTCTGATACAAGTTTGGTGCAGAGACATCTTTAGAAAAATGCAGAATCAATTGAAGAACAAGGAACAATAAGATATCAGCTAGTTTCTGGCTGATTTCCCATCTGACATTGTAAAAGCATCCAAGACTATTTGTTTAATTTGAGATAGAATAGTGAACCATGCCATTCTGGAACCCCTCCTAGCACATATGCACACACACAGACCCCAGCAACAAGCTCCCTACCCACAGCCATCTGTCATGTGTGCCAATTGGAGCAAACCACTAACATTACTCAACAAGGAGCTCATTATAGCTTCCTCTTCATCTACTGGGATTTTGTAAAGGATCACAGTCTTTGGGAATGTGCAGCAGGGAGGACAGGCATTCTGGACTGGGGTGCAGTCTTTTCCTTTGCTACATGTCCACATCAAAGTCTATGCATTTCAGTAACAACTATTATTATTGCCACTCAGCGTAACATCTCTTCTTCCTAGAACACAGGCCAGCTGTGGGATCAACCTAAAAATGACCGGTAGCCAGTCCGTGCTGACCTTCTCTGGACTGTTTCAAGAGTTTATTTCATTTTCTCTATCTGTAAGTCTGTCTCAAATCATCCATTTACTTTACATTTTTCCCAGTTTCCCATCACACCAAGGGAAGTACTCACCGGAGCAGATTTTCAAGAGTTACCACAGCTCGCCTCCACCATCACACACTTCATCCCCTGTGATTTCACTTCTGGTTTGCCCATATTTAATATTTCAGTGGAGTTTCTGGCCCTTGAAACTCCATAAACTCTTTGGGACAGAGATGATTTTGTTACACTGGAGTATTCAGCATCCAGCACAGCAAAGCCCTGATCACAACTACTGCAATATATTAAACAAAAAATGGCAAAACTACAGAGAAAAACTCTGGCACACAAACAAATCCTTTCTCTTAACTTGTACCTGAAGCAGATGCTGGTGGTATATTTAACGTGTGGGGCTTCGCTGATTTACACCCTTGTAAAAATCAGTATTCAAAGATCCTTTTCATGTGCAGCTCCCATCTAAGTAAAGAGGATACTGCATATCAAAGGCAGCTGCACCAGCCACTTTAGATTTATTAGTAAATCCATTGAAAAAACATTTCCAGTGAAATAAATCTCAGCCTGCTGACTTCCTCCTATTCTTTACTTATCCTCTTATTGATTTTTGTCTCAGAGATTTAAACCTCTCAATTTGTTTTATGAGACACTTGTCGAACAGATGACAAGAAAAAAGACAGTGCTGGATATTTTCCTTAGCAGTTTTAAGTAGAAATAAAGAGCATTTCTTTGAAATTAGTCTTGCTCTTGTGACACAGTAGGAAGAACATATCTGACAAGCCCTTCAGAAAGCTTTAGTTCATGCATAGAGAAATCTCACTGGCTGCCACCAACACAGCTTTGTGGCAGCGGTGCCCCAGAAGCTCATTGACAAGTTTGACATGTAAACAAGCTGTTGCTAAAAATATTTAACCTAGGGGACCCTGGCTAGTTGAAGGGGCTAGTAATGGAATACAGATCCTTTCACCTCTAGGCATCTGTTCAAAGCTAGGCCACTGACTGAAAGTCATTATCGTCTGATGGCTGTACAGAGGAGTGAGTAGGTGGGCTCTGCTCTGCGTCCTGTGAGCAAATTGTTGCATTACTAAACCACACTGGGAATCTCAACAGAAAACTGGAGCCTGGCATTTTCTGGCGGCTGGGGCAGCTCATCCCAGGAGGAGAGTGTCCTCAGCTTATTACCCTCCAGCTCCCTTCCAAGGACATGTCACCTGGCAGACACTTGCGTCCTTGCAGCAGCTGCCCTGCCAAGTTGCTACTGCTGTTGTTCTGGAGGCGAGAGAAGATGGAGGAGCACATCCATTCCCACCCCACTCCTGCCTCCTGCCCCACAACCTGAACTGTCCCAGCCGATGAATGCCAGCAAGGCGCTGCTCCGAAACCAAGATGCCAGCTGCAGTCATTTCTTAAAGCTTTGCCAACCATTTCTAAAGGTTCTTTAATCATGGATTTCCAGGCAAAGAGATCACACAGGCTGAAACACCATCTCCATCTTGGCGGCCCAGCTTCTGGAGCCGGAGCGAATGGCAGTGGCACAGCAGCACGAGGGCCGGTCCCCGAAGGCGAGGCGCTGGCGTTCGCCATGGGGCTGTGCAGCACCAGGCACAGCACCGGCCTCTCCGGGCTCTGCCCTCGGGGCAATCCCACAGCGCGGTCTTGCACAGCGGCGACAGCCATGTCACACGCATCCCAGGGCTTCAGCGCGGCACCCTGTGCCCTGCGCCACTGCCCCAGGGCTGAGCTGAGCTGAGGGAACGCTGAGTGCAGATGAGGAGGGGGAAGCGCACCCCTTCCCCTGAGGACCTCCGTGGGGATGGACCCAGCCCGTCCAGCCCCAGACGGGGCAAAATCAGGTCAGGGAAGTCCTGCCAGAGCAAGTGCCCGTTTCTCTCCTCGGCTCCGCAGGCTGCCTGCATTGGGGTGGGAAGTCAGGGGTGAGGAATTTCTATTCCCGCGCATTTTAAATTGCTGTTACTTCACTTACCCTCGTTTGCACTGGGCTGTGTGCTCCCAGCTGGCTCTGTCAGCTCTCTGGCAGTCCGCTGCCACAGGAAACAGCGTTCGCTCCGCTTTCTTGTTCAGCTTGAGGCTTGGCAGTAGCTGAACACTTAAAAGCCTGCCCTGAAGAGACCCAGAGGCAGGTGCTGCCACTACCACCACAGACCCTGGGCTTCCTCATTTCGGTAATGCTTGTTAACCCTGCTTTGTTTCCCCGCCGCGGCAGAGCTGCCCCTCAAGCTGCCTGTAGCCGGCACCCTGCCCCAGGGCCAGGCCGCGCACCGCGGGGCTGCCCCGCGCCTCGCCTCAGGACCCAACATGGCCGGCAGGCCCAGGCAGGGAGCCCTGCCCCTGCCCTCTCACCGCCTCCCGGCAGCTGTACACAGCGGGGACAGGAGCTGAAGTTCACCTTATGTGTATTTTATATATATAATTATATATATATATATGGCATAGGTGGGAGAGATTGTTCCCAGGTGCTGGGATTTGTATGGGATGAGGGCTGTGGGGTGTGGAGGCCCTCTCATCCTGACAGGCAGGGAACGCTGTGAGAAAACAGGCTTGGAGGAAAGAGGTGGAAGACGCTTGGCCGGTCCCTGCTTTCTAGAGAAAAGTCGCTTTCCCAGACTGAGTGTTTCTGCCCGAATTGCTTCGGGTTGGCAGAGGATGGCGGGTGCCCTGTGAGGGGATGGAACGCTGCACAGCCTGCCGCGAGCCACGCCTGAGGGGCGTTCAATGTCGGTGCCCTATAGCATACTGTATCGTTACAGGTCTTTCAGCCCCCAAAAGCAGGAGGATTTAAATCCATTAATTAAAAAAAAAGTTATAAACCTGGCACCTATCCTAGTTATTAATTTCGTTATGAGGCTTTTCAGTTCCCATTTAAAAAGAGACATTTCATCCCAGAAGCTCCAGGGCAAACTCCATCTCCACACACACGGGAACACGATGTTGCTAGGCAAGGTTGGTGTTAATTTAACTTTGGGAATAGCAGGAGCAATAGGACTGGAAGGGGCCTTCTGGTTCATCAAACTAGTCCTCTGTTGTTAGACACAACTATGTTATATAACCCCTTTTGCAAATGAAGCTAGCTCTATCCTAAAGCCAACTAGGTTATTTTTGTCCCCTTGTGTCCATGGGAAGGCCCTTGGAGAACCTCGCATCTGCGAGGACATCTCCATCTGAGGAGCATCTTGCTCACCACAGAGCATTGCTCTTATTAATCCCAAACTGCACAGCCTGAGATCTCATACTATTACATTTCATCTTGTTCCTAATGCCCTAATGCACAGCATCATACAGGTCTTCCTCTGGAATACTCTGGCCCTCCGCATTTACAGTGCTGCCCTTAATTTGTGTCATCAGCACAGTCCTACAGCAAGATCATTGATCTTGTTTGATATTTTTAGCAGTCTTAAGGTTTCGCCTTGAGAAAGTGTGCCAGTTACATGCCAGCGGGCTCCCCTTCAGCACAGCTTTCATCTCACTTTTTGAAGGGAATGCATTGGGCAGGGCTATCCAACCTGGGTAAATCTATCCACTCCCATACAGGGCTTTTCAAATTCAAGAATATATATGCAACTCATGTTCTTCTATGGTATATTTTAAGGATGATATGCGCCATATCAGCTGAGAGCTTTGTGAACTCCAGCCCTCTGGAGAACACCTGGATGCCACACTTCACTATGGCTCTTATTAGGGTCTCAGCACAGGTTCCCTATATGTATAAACTCCATTTTCTTTTCATCTAACTCCGTGCAGATTTTTTGACACAATTAGTGTTGATCTCTTCGACAGAATTTGTTTTCATCTGACCGCTTGGCAGGGCAGGACAAAAGAGGAAGAATGCAAGACCTGAACTACTCATTGCAGAAAAATCCAGAGGATCTCCTGTTTTCTTGTATCCTGGCTATCTTATTGATCGTGTAAGCATTTCAGAGAAGGAGGAGGGGTCCTGTTACAAAGAGACCTGTTTCCCACCCTCTTTTTTTGGCACTTCTTAAAAGGCCTCTTTGGAAGGGACTAATGGTCCCCTGGGACAAGCCCCCTTCTGCCAATAATCATAGGTCAAAAGTTAAACTGAACAGCGAAGAATGAAAACCGGATAAAATACACTATAAATCTTGACATTCTAATTGAGAACTGTCCAATGCAAACTGCAGTAGTGTGTCTGTTTTACCTCAGTGCTCTACAAGAGGCCAGATCCCACTTTCCTTAATGGCTTGAAGTATCCTACTGATTTTTACTGGGACTTCTTACTTGATTAAGACAAGCAAGCTTTGGGCCTATGCCGTCTCTTTGAAAAGACTTAAAGTTTGATAGTGTAATTTCTCTTCTGCAGTTATAGGAGCAGAATGATATTTTTTATTTCACACCAAAGACATGTTCATCTCATCTTTCAGGCAGAGCTGACACGACTGTGTATGTGTGTGTCTGGGGGCAGAGATTTGCAGGACAAAAAGATCTGTGGACAAATATAGCTCATACAGAGAATTTCTTACTGAAGAAAAATTTGCCTGAACATAACATGTCATCCAAGATGTTTTATAGATATTTTTGCTGTCTGAGGTAAATGGGGGAGGATTACACCTATTTTACAGACTGGTGAAATCAGTGCATAAAGAATTTAAATGACTCACTCAAGATTACACAATAACTCAGTAGCAGATCCTAGCAGACATTTCATGAGTCTGGAGTCCCAGTGCTTGGAACAGTAGCCCAAACTGTCTCCTTGGTCGTGTCATCTCTGTCAGACATACATCGCTTTCAGACAGGTAGCATACATACAGAGTCAAAAATAGAAGAACAGAGCTTGTTTATTCCTCTGCTTATATATTAAACATTAGTTTGCTTTCAGTGAATAGTTTTGTTGTTTACATTTTCGTAGGAATTCTAATTATTGAAGCAATTCATTCCAGATATTTGCTATTGCTTTTCACAAGGGAACATAAAGATACTGGAGCAAAACTACCACTACTACAAGCAGACCACTGTGGTTCACATCCTGGCAGCTCAAGAGAACGATCTTGTACCATTAAAGCAGCTTTTTATTAATGATGTTACACCTTGGAGCTCTTCTCTGAATAGAAAACTTTCCCCAAAAAATTATTTGAAATTATATCCCTATACCCTGAGCTAATTTTTTTCTGCCTGGTTAACATCACAAAATGGATCATGAATATGTCCTTTGAAAATGATGCCAGTTCTGCGTAGCTTATACAGTCTGTATGTGTTGGTGCAAAGAAAATTGCTCCTACTGTATAGAATGTGTGTGCCAGAGAAGAGAGAGGGGTTAAGAAAGGGAAAACGTATACTGGAATGTAGTGGCATAAGAAATCTGTCCTTAATCTTGAAAGCTCCATAGTGCATGAGTAATGAAACTAAAGATGAATTATTGCATCTTGCACTCATAATTTACAGGTATGTGTGTATTATCTTACAGCATAAATATTCCATTTATGCTTTGTGATGATGTTTCTCTCCATATAGGAAAATAAAAGTAGTATTAGTCACATGTCCATAGCTTTGTCAGTGGTTGCAAAATGTTTTTCTTTCCAAGAGGAAAGCACACTGAATAATGCAACACTTACATTTAGGCAGCTTTTTCATACATTGATACTTTCAAAATCTAGAAACCGTTGTTTTAATTTTAAGGGCTACAATGTCTGCTCTCTTTATTCCTGCCCTTTATCATCTTACACACCACGTCCTTATAGACAAGGGGGGGAAAAAAAACATTCCAGTGTCTAATAAATCTGAAATCCATCAGGGGCCGCAAGGCGTTCATTCTCCTTCCTTGGTTCAGATCATGTTACATTCAGCAGCACAACAAATGCACTTTGTGCACAAACGCCAATGGATTAAGCACTTTCGTTCATTTTTCCAGGGTGAGAACTGATACCATTTTTTTAGAGTTCTGAAAATTTTTAACAAAGAAAAGAGCTGCACAACTGATTTTCAAGCAAGAGGAGGAAAAATTGTATTACAATAGTTGTTTCTGAGAAGAATTTTAATATTATTAAAGGGCTTTAAAAAATATTTTATTGTACTAGCCTTCCATAGCATGCAGTGCTCTACCTTTGGTTTTCTGAGCTAATTTATGAGAATCTCTCTGTGTGCAGGTCTCAGTAGTCCTTTTTTGTTCTTAGACCTTTTGCTGCCTGTTATAGTGAAGTTGCACATGCTGTGCTTTCTCAAATGGGAATTTTACTTTTGTTCTTTCCCATTGCATTTCCCTAAAATAAAATATTTTGGGGGAAAAATTGAGTATTTTATTTCTATTTGTGTAAGGAAATGTAATGTGGGGCCAACTTTTTGGCCACACCAGGACTGATTTTCTAATACATGGTCTCACAAGTATGAGAGATTTTATTTCAAAAGAGCTCAGTTCACAGCTACATACCTAAATAAAGAGTGGATTAATAGGTGTCAGGCATGTTAATAGTTTCTTTCTGACCCTTCCAGAAAGATTTTTTCAGAAGAGCTGAGCCCTCAGCAAGGTGAGTTCTTCTAGAAATCAGAAGCCAATTATGCATGCTGAACCCTTCTAAGAATGATAGCACTTCTTTCAGATACCTGCATCTCAGTTTCTGCTTCTATGAAATGGAAGCATTAATAGCAAGTTAAATGATTATTAATGAAATGATCAGTGAATGATATCTATGAAACGCTTGGTAACATTAAAACAAATAAATCATTTGTAGAACTCACCTGTGAAGTTTAAAAATGTGGATGGAGATAATCTTTCAAAAATTTTTTCCACCCCAAAAGTAAGTTGCATTTATCAAATCCAGAACAATTTGCGGAGTGAATGCTAACCAATGTGTACGGTTTTAAGGAAGAAGCAGCAGTTAACTAATGTAACTAGGGCACTTTCACATGGCATGAGTTTTCAAGTCTACAGGCACAAAAGTTGAAGAGCAGTAGCAAAGAAAACGCAATGGGACAGATGTTCAAAGACAAACTTTCAAATGGGCACATGCTGATCTGAGTGATCTGGTGAATTTGTGTGTACAGAATTCAGGGGGGGTTTACATTCACACGTGGGTATTTTTGTACATACCGAAATCAAGCACTTACATGTACACAAACTGGCAGGTTTGAAAATATCTGCGTTGAGTGGCATGCAGATAAGTGGGGCACAGCTGTAATCAGGATCGGGTCTCAGCAAGGATTCACTGTTATATTAACTTTTAGTCTTGTCCTCAGCTTAAAGAGAAGAGAAGAGAAGAGAAGGCAGAGCAAGCACTACAGCCCATCCCATCATTGGTTTCTGTGATGAATTAAGCAAGACCAGAATTCAGATCTCTCATAGTAGGTAACAAAAATAAATGATATCTTCCATGTTACTTCTGCCAATCCACTGCTTTCTTCTTTTCATTGTCATGTCAATGGTATTGTCAGACCTAGAACAATGCAAAGAGGTTTCTTTTTTCCCCTTATCTGATATTCTGAGTGTGCAGTGGACACCTGTCCATTGTAGAAGGGTACTTTTGCGCCACACAGTTTTCATCAGGAGTAGCTTATCAAATGTGAAAAACTGGAAATGGTTGCTAGTGTTTCAAAGCAGAAATTGTCCTTTGCAAAAACAATGATGTTCCCAATGCTGGCATGAAATGCTTGCCTGAAGAGAAAGCGTTACGGTCCTTAAGAAATCATAAATGGCAACAGTAAGGTAGCAGAGGGAGAAAAGCACTGTGCAGAGATAGATACCTTGAGGAAAAATTTCAGGTGGTCACTCATTTCTTTGGGTGACCTTGAATGTTATGCCAGCAATACCACTGCTTTGAGTCATCCATTTATAAATTATATCCATTTATAAGGAGTCATCCATTTAAGCTGAAGAAGGTGATGGTATTTTAAAGCAGAAGCATATGTTTAGAGCTGCAGTCCCCAGTGAGTAAGTATTTCTCAAGAAACGGTCGAAACTGTCAGTATTTTAGGAAAGCTAGAGGTATTGCAGCCATTTCCTATCAGATGATGTCTCTCTAAGTATGCAGGGTAACAGGACTTCTTTGAGCAGATTAGGTTAAATACTAAACATGGCTTTATTAACACTGACGGAAGCAGAGCGCTCAGTATTCTGTGTAAAATTATGTTTTGAAGGAAAACCTCCTTTTAAGTAAGTCAGAGTATACCAGTTTAGAAATATTAAATTTGATACTGTTGTAACGTAACACATTTCAAAACCAAGTATCATTTTGAAATATGAAGTAGAAATGTTCCAGTCTTGCAAGAGAAAATTCATAAATTTTGACATTATTGGCAGTCTTTGTTTCTACTTTTTAAATTAATTTCCACCAGAAAACTTAGTGGGAGAAATAAATGTAGCAAATTTACTCTCAAGGTTCTTAGGCAAGTAATTATTTGGTAATTTTTTTACGTTCATTATTCTGATTAAATACTGAGTAATTATCATTTATCTATGGCCTACTGTATTTTTGTTTTGCAGTACAAAACTGCAACAGAGAGCTCAGAAAGTAACCTTGTTGCAGCAGTACTGGCATCCCTGATGATTCTTGTACACTAACAGGGTAATAATAAACAGAAGTGCCTTTTGAATTACACGTTCCATTGGAATCACAGGGGGAAGGTCAGTGTTTGCCAAATTGAGGAAGACAAAACTGGCATGAAAGGAATTTTATGTTCAAGCTTCTCAGAGGGGATTAGAAGTGCTTTCTTAATAGTGACTGAAAGGAAGCTGGAATGGTGTCACTGAACGTACAGACATTGCCCTGCTTAGGCACATATACACACACAGTCACCACATACAGCAGCACAAGGAGCAAATGCATCAAGTTGCTGCAATGTTTGAGGGGGTTTTAAAATACATTTTTTTCATCCTTCATCTCCACATGCTAAATATATAATAAGATACCTTGTTTTCTTGCCCTGCAGACCCACATGACCAAAATGAGGGACATTAGTAAGTGTTAGAAAAAGTATTCAAGTGTGAAATGAATTTCTCAAACATTAATAAGTATTTCTAGAACCTCAGTTTCATAATTTGACAGTTCCACAGTTAATAAATCACAGCAAAAGGAAAGTGTGATAACAGCAGAGCAAAAGGAAGCCTGGATCTATGAAGTGCAACTGAGGGATAAGTGAAAGAAGCATGCTGATGACCCTGAGTTTACTTTTGGGTTTTCTGAGCTTTCACTCAATTAAATTCATTCCTCTCCTCTAAAGACCTATTATGTGCCTTTACCTACGTTCCTAACTGATTTTTCTTGTAATTCAGCTCCTTTGCCAAGTTATTTCCGTGATTTAAAGAGAACTGATTAAAAAAAAAAAAAAAGAAGTAACACTGAGATGAAAGGAGCATCCACACTATATTGGAGAGGATTTTCTAAAGATGTGGGTTGCTTTTAATTAACTTCCTGAATGAAACAATTCAGGTCTGAGCTGGCAATCTCCAATAATCACTCTTTGGCCTCTGGATGAAAAAAGGAGTCAATTACACAAAACAATGCAACAAAAAGGCAGTCAATGGAAGGAAGTAGTTATGTGTATTACAGCAGTATACACATTAAGAGAGGCCCAGCATCTAGAGGCCCAAAATGAGATTAGCCTCCACTGCAGAAAACACTAAATATACATTGGAAGAGACAGCCACCCCTACTTCAAAGCTTATCTTCTCTGCAAGACTAGTTCCTGTTTATATACTTCGAGCATTTCCCCTAATTCAAACTCTGTATGTACACAAAAAGCCTTCACTTTACTGTGAGCTGTTGTCTCAGGAGTAGCACAAACGCCGGTTCCAGTTACCCGACGACCATGTGCTGATGTGGCCATTCCATAACATGAACATCGCCCAGCATCACTCACCTGCTCCTGCATCCCTAATTCTGTCCCTCATCCCTCCTTTTGTGTGTTCTGAAGAGAGGTGATGTAGACTACGTTTTTCCTAGGAGGAGTTAATGCAGAAACTTGAGGAAGCACCCAAGAACTTCCAGTTGCCATTAAGCAAGAAAAATCAAGAATGAGAGAAAAAATGTGCCTGACAGAAAGAATGGTTTGCCAAAGCTGATGATAACAGGGTATGTGCAGATCTTTGTTCAGACCTTGCCACAGCAGGGTCCTGGTTTCTACTGGGACCACCACCTGCTGCCATAACTTGTGTAAGCCATGGAACAGGCAGGCTGGCAAGCTTGTGCGAAAAGGGAGCATCAAAGCAAGATGAACATTGTAAAAAAGTATTCAGCTGGAAAAACAAAAAATATTCTCAAGTACTGCCCATCTCTGACAAAGATGGTTTCCCATAAAATGGCCCCAGGATTTGATGTGTCACTGCAGCAGGCTTTATAATTTCTGCAATTTTCTGTAAGTCCTAGGAAGTCTCAGGCCATAGTACTAGACACTCTGAATGTTGTTTAAGAGGTACAGCTACTACTTTATTTTATCAGATATTGAAATTACCTGCTAGACTTCTGCAGACTTGGTACAGATTGAGGTTACGAAAATTCTCAGGCTCCTCTGTGTCCTGCGTTTGCAGAAAGGAGCAGCACTATTTTCACCCAGGTAAAAGCGAAGCTGAAAGAGCTACCAAAGACCACAGCAACCAGGGAGAGACAACATGAAAACAAATTAACTTGAAAACAGCTTATTTGTTTTCTGTTGCATGACAGGTTGAAGTTTTTTTTTAAAAATAGAGATGGAAATTTTGCTGCTGCTACTTTCTTTCAGATGGCATATGGAGAGTCTGGCTGTATCCGTCTACTCTGCAGGGATAGTTCATCTTGTGTCCACTTGATTTCTTCTGTCTTACAAGCAGAGACAGAATCCCAAGGAACTGGCATTAATGACACAGTAATGGGCTTAATACACTGGATTGGTTTCTCCAGGAAATTAACACAGCCTTAGGAGTTCAAAGCCCTACTGCAAATCCCTTCCACTCTCCCAATAGAAACACCAGTTTAACTCTACCAGCCATCACTGTCTTTTAACCTAGACACAACCTGCATATTTACCGTCAAATGTAACAAAAATGAAGGGAAATTATAGCAAAGCAAATCCAGAGATACAAGCCTAGTTGTCTCCTCTCACCAGTTCACCTTTCCCCCTCCTTGTTCTTCCCCCGCAACAAAGCATCCTCACCCTTTGCAAACACTCCTACTCTGCAGGCCACAGCCCAGCAATATTTGAATAAAAAGAACTCAGCAAAGTCAAGGAATTTTTTGTCTCTCTTTGGTCTTAATTTTCTATAAGTCCTGGTCTGAATTTAATACCGTGCTCTGGTCAGCAATTCTTTAAGACAGATTTAGTTCACAGCAGCATGACACATCCTCACTTCAGACATACATCTATGCCACTGCACCTTCAACCTACCCAGCAAAGCTCCTGGGCTTCTGTTGAGCGGAGAATGTAAGTTGAGAGGATTCTGCTAAAACTGCTTGGTGGTTTTCTGCTGCTGGGAGGAAGTGAAAACCCTTGTGATGGAGTTCAGAGTCTGAACTCTGTTACCTGTCAGTTCCACTGATATTAATATGGTAATTCTGAGTTAGGATTTGGTTTAGGAAGGCATCCTCAACCAGGCAAGCACATTGGTTTAAAAGCAAGAGTATTTATGAAAGGTTGCCCTGGAGTAGTTGGTTTTATTGCTGTAACGCAAATCAGAATCTGACGCACTGACTCTAAGCCCAGAAGACAATTACTGCATAGGTTAACCAGCGAGGTTGCCTCTACGGTAAGAAAATAAAACTGGCTTTTAAATGTGAGTTTTCCTTTACCACTCCTGGTGTATTTTTCCCTTTGTTCGCAGAATTAGTGAGTTAAAGAGCAAGTGGAAAGGGGCTGCAGGAGGAGTAGGGAGGCTTCAGGGCTGTGCTTTTATCAGAATAGCACATGTCCCATTGCTTCGTTCTGAATCACCTGATCTAAGGATTTAGCAAAAGCAAATTTGAGACACTTGAAAAATGAATGAAAGTGATCCTGAATGGGAGGAAGAAAAGCTTAAAGTAAATAGCTTAAGTCAATCTGTCCAAATGTCACATGTAAGGATGACTCTGTTCTGCTTAGTGACAGGAGAGCAAGAAAGGTGAGGGGGAAGAAGGGACCCTTTTGAAGGACTGTTGTTCTAATGTACTTGTGTTTATTTTAAAAGCTTTTCAAGGAGGTAGGGAGGGAAGCTACTGTCTCTCAGTGATAAAAGTTGAATGATTGAAGATACCATTTGGGGGCAATCTGTTCTCTGTCTCTGTAGTTGCCCACAAAATTCCAGATATGCAGGTAAAGCAAGCTCAGAAGAACGTGGCTGATGGGAGACAACTAAGAGTCAGGACTCCTGGGCTTTATTTCTAGTTCTGACACTGACTGCATGTGTAGGCAAGTAACATGAAAGTTCCGTGAAACCACCTATCTGGCAAGTGGGGACAACAGTCTTTACTCCCCTCATAGCACAAGGAAGCAGGGAGGTTTAAGGAGTGTCTACCAAACAGATTGGCTTCATGGGTGAAAAGTGGCTCAGACACATAAAGTATCTGGTAGTTTAAACAGACCAGTGTGTAAAGCTAGATCCTTACTGAAGGAATTCTAACTTCTGTAACACATCTGTCCCTGTTCTAATTAGATATGGTGTGTGAACATCTGCACCCACCATCTTCCTGTTCTGTGGCAAATAATATTATGGTTTATGGCTCCTCCATTACAAATGGATTCTTGCTCAGTGTCTGATATGAAATGGCTTCAGGCTGGAGTCTACTGTGGTGTATGTGAGCTACAGTCTGTTTTAAAAGACAAAAGCTTTTGCTTCAGTTGCTGTCACGTACAGACACTGTAACCTGGCTCTTGTGGAGAAAGCTGGCTGTGGAACATCTCCCGGCAGGTTGCTGAAGATCAAGGTATTCTTGGTTTCAGTTCCAGGAGATTGTTCTGCCAGAAGTTCAGAGTTAGTTCCAGCACTTGCTGACCCCTGCTATCCTCACACACCTCAAAATGGCCCTTATTTAGCAGAGAGGAAAAATCTCTCTTTCTCTCTGCCTCCCTCCTGTGCTCCCTCTCTCATGTAATGCTGTCCTTTACGAACAATGACATAGTCTCACTGCTGCTCGTATGCCCTTCCATTGAGATGAAAGCTTGGTCCAGATTTGTTTTTTACTGTCATTCCAAATGAAGCCAGAAGAGTTATTCTGGGAATCATCTGCACTCTGCACTTTACCTAAACAAATTTGAAAGGACAGGTTTTTGAATGAAACTGATCCTGCAAGGTACAGGGTGTTTAGTCAATGAGAGAGAAGGACATTCACAACCACACTGCAGGAGACCAGGCGTTTCCATAGCGTATGCAAAATAGTTCCAAAACTGGTTTCTCCCCATGTTTTGTGATGTGATCAAATTAGTCCTCAGAAAATAGGAAAGGAAGAAAGGAAGAAAATAAAAGGAAGGAAGG
>Ga0065711_1040174_pt1 | contig 17182 bp, 11 predicted proteins | sample Hoacrofraction12_FD_59098 | JGI IMG/M metagenome (GOLD analysis project Ga0065711, IMG submission 59098) | Hoatzin crop microbial communities from Cojedes, Venezuela - Epithelial fraction 12 v2 (version 2) | ecosystem: Host-associated > Birds > Digestive system > Esophagus > Crop | place... | reverse complement strand
CATCCCAGAATTCCATTGGCCTTCTTGGCAGCCAGGGCACACTGCTGGCTCATGGTTAACCTGTCGTCCACCAGGACACCCAGGTCCCTCTCCGCAGAGCTGCTCTCCAGCAAGTCCGCCCCAAGCCTGTACTGATGCATGGGGTTGTTCCTCCCCAGTTGCAGGACCCAGCATTTGCCCTTGTTGAACCTCATCAGGTTCCTCTCTGCCCAGCTTTCCAGCCTATCCAAGTCACTCTGAATGGCAGCACAGCCTTCTGATGTATCCACCACACCTCCCAGTTTGGTGTCATCAGCAAACTTGCTGATGGTACACTCTAACTCTTCATCCAGGTCGTTGATGAAGAAGTTGAACAAGGCTGGGCCCAGTACTGACCCTTGGGGGACACCACTAGTTACCGGCCTCCAATCTGTCAAATAAATCTGTCAAATAAAATATGAAAGATCAGAATCCAGGAAAAAAAAAAAGTGAAAGTGAAATTAAAATGGGGTTTTTTTTCTTTTTTTCCTCCATGTTTCTTTATGTTTTCTGCAAAAAACCCCTCAAACCTCAGACAGTACTGCACTGAATTAATAAGAGAAAATAGAACTATATAGTTTTGGATTTAGAGATTTTTTTTTTTTTGTACATTCTGACCAACAGTGTGGCCAGTTACCTGAAACAAGGGAAATTTCTGTGATCACATTAATCTCTGCTGCTGAGGTTACCTATCTTTACTGCTGCAATGTTTCATCAGAAATGATGAATTTTCGAAGGAGAAAGTTTGATGATGAATCTAGGCTCTTATATCCTCTCTGTCATTGGTTCTGTGTAAGAAAAACGTTGTATCTACAGGTAAGGATGTGCTTGTGCAGACATGACGATTAAGTAACAGTACTCAAGGTGACATCCACTACTGCATATTTGCATCCCAGTCCTGAGCTTCATTGTTCAGTGTCTGGAGGAGAGGGTGTTATTCTAGTGTTAATTAACTACTTCTCCTTCCCTCCCTTTTGCCACAGCAAATTGGTTACATACCTTCTAGATAATCTTTTTAAAACAAAAGGAACTAAATGTGTACAAATACTGGCAAAATATTTAAAATACTAATTTGTTAGGGGGAAAACATCATAATTGTTGCAGAAAATGGGTTCAGGTGGTGCAAAATTGTCCTGTCTGCCAGCATTTTCAATCATTGCTTGTAACAGACTGACTCTGAGGTGGAAGGGACAGGAACATTAAGGGGGAGAGGGGAGTGCTGTTCACAAGTCATTTAATTCACCGCATTTAAGAAGAGGAATGGCAGTGACTACTGCTTGACTGACTTTCAGGTGATTAGGAAAGGCTCCTACTCAGGATGCAACTCTTGGCTATGGGCTTTCATATCAGCTGAAGAGGCCCCTGATAAGGAGAGAACTCTTGATTAATTTTTATGTCTACTTTGCATGACACAAAATCTGCTTGGAAGCCAGCTTAGCACAGAGTAAACTGTACGACGCAAAGGCAAATTTAGTACACTTGGAAAACTGTAACTGAGAACAGAGGTTGTGTAACGTGGGCGTGTAGTCACAGTCAGCATCTTTCTGCAGAAAGAAGAAAGGTATTTACACAATTTAGTTTCAGACATGGAAATTCAGGTGCTTATCTGAAGAGCTTTATTTCCCCATGGTCTCTGTAATCAATGCAGCTAAATAAAATAGGTGCAGAAAGATTAACGTAGTAGCTAACATAGCATAGCTAGGTTTCACAGAGTGAGATTAACGTAGTAGCTAACATAGCATAGCTAGGTTTCACAGAGTGTTATTCAAGGTGAAGTTTATTTCAGTCTCCTCTAGGTAAAATTCCCTGATTTTACACTGATCTCTCACAATCTCTTCCTTTTGTTGGCTGTGATATCTCTTCTGCAAAGAGCATTTGCCAGCCCACTGTAGCAGGAATGCCATGTGCAATCCTTGCTTTTATCATTTGCAAAAGTAGTTGTCTTTCTTTCACATACTTTAAAAATGTAAAACGTGGTAAGGTAAATTCAATATTCAATATTCATGGGGTAAAGGGAAACTTTTAAAAGAATTCTGAGTAGATGCCTGTGTATTGACAACAAAAATAATTAAAATTATAGCACTAAAGAAAAAATGAAATCACATTTGTGCAAGGACAACACTGCATCAAGGAACAATAATTCACTTTGTCCTACCTTGGAGTTAAATGCTCACTGCTGCTTGGGAAAGCTTGTGTTTCTTTTGTGCTGCGTATGTCTGTGAATGTTTTATGAATCTAATTGGGCTTAGGAATCAAGTTTCTTAGACAGACACAATTTATTCAGAAGAATAAAGATACAGCAGAAAGTTATTGATTTTTGAGGAACCTACGCCTTGTGAAAAATTAACCAGACATTCCTTCCAAATCAATAGTATTACCCTTGTTGTTCCAGGACTTCTTAATCTGACCCAGAGAGTGTTTCCAGTGCATAATAGTCTGTACTATCATTCCTTTCATAAAAGCTGATTTCTGCTGTCCCCTTCGTCTATGTTCATGTCTCCCACTAGTCCTTCTGGTTGTGCATGCATGCATGTCTCTGTATAGGGGTACTAATGTTCATGAGAAACAGACAGGCTGTCCTCTCTTATTGAACAGATTTAGAGGTGTGGAAAATGCAAGAATCTGTGTCACAAAGACCTACTCTTCTTTTACTGATAGAACTGAAAACACAAACTTTATACTTTTGCATGATGCTTAAATGCTGTTTTGGAAGAAACAGTACTAGGAGATTAAAGCCCTTTCGGTCTCCATTCCCAAGCGATGTCTCTCTTGAAACCACCATTAAAGCTCACAGTTACAGGTACTAAATCTTGGTAAGATTTACCATATCTATAGCAGAAACATGCTGCAGTTGCCTATTCACTAAAGAAATTTTGTCAGCAACTGACAGCTACACTGCTTCCAGTCAGGGAAGGGAGTTGCTTTATAGACAGACCTTGAACAATTCTTTCCCTGCTGTTCATGAACTTTGTTTTGTAACTGGTCTCCTGTTTCAAACTGATTTGTTTTAAAAATTGCTTTTATTTTGTATTCCCTCACTGTCATTCAACCCTAGCTTTCCAGAACTTAAGAAAGCCTGAATTTTGTTGTCTTTCAGATAATTTCATCAGGTTGACAAGACTAAATTTTCCATTACAAGACTTTGCTAACCTTCCTTCTTGTTTAACACCTTCTGTACCCATGCAGCACTGGTTTTATGCACCCTCGTTTCTCACTTTTCTAAGACTAGTGATGCTTTCTGTTTGATAATATACATTGAATAATACCTCTTCCTAATGAAAGAAATTAATAGAATTATTGGCAGCTATCACTGAAGTAGCACTGAACAGAAAAAACATATTGCATTTTGCAGTTAGCTTCTTCAGTATTAATTCATTAATTATGAATGGATTTGCTTCTATATATTAGCCATTAACGTCACACACTTTTGTAAGAGTATGGAGCCTGGGTTAAAATATACATTTATGACTATCCCTTGGTACATGACATCAGTAGGAACACATGCAACCTATAAAAAGACTTCATACTCTTGTCAGAGCATGCTTTCCTGATCTTTTTTAGTATGTATCCTTTTCAGATCTCACAAGAAAAAAAAAATTACACATGCTTAGGCCATGAATTATAAATCTCTAAAGGAGGTCAGGTTCATTCTTGAGATCTGACAGAAATTTTCAGGGGAATTCCGAATATTCAAAACCACAAATAAATAAATAGCAAGGTTCCTTCAAAAAGTATCAGAGATTTCAGGTAGGGAAAACAAACGTTTTAATATTAACTGATCTGAGATGCAGTTACTGGGGGGCTTTTAAAGGCCTGTAGTTTTTCTTCTTTACAGTTGTTTCACCATAAAACTGCAATTGAATTTTTCAGCTCAAATGGAAGATCCAGCTAGGATTTCATTTGAAATTGACTTTAACTCTTCCTTGAAATTACCTGGGGATTTACAGAATTAGAACTGTTCAGTGTAGATAAGGAAGATCAATTCAGTATCAACTTTTCCAGGTTCCTGACCATAATACATACACATACTTGTACTGAAATTGTGAACTTTTGGTAATGAGTCTACAGCCATTCAAACATAATGACTGATTACAATAAAAAAAGGCTTCAACAGAGTAGTGATTTAATCACAAGCATCTGGAGTATCAAAGATTCTCAGATTCCAGATCATAAGGAAAGATATATTGAAAAACAAAGCTTGAAATAAACCCTCACAGTATTCTGCCAGGAAGATGAATTTTTTAAATTGTATTTGCACGTTGTAATTTAAGCAAGAAATGTTGTGATATGATCAGCCAAAACTGAAAAAACACTATTCGTATAATTAGCTGATGGGTTAAAAAATTTGAGAGACATCACATTTTCCACAAAGTAAGTCTTGACATCTCTTCCTGTGCTCTGCCTCTGCTAAACGATACTTCACAAGCAGCAGCCTCTGTGGAGCCACACTGATTACAGCCAGGAACACAGAAGTACGACAAAAAGGGACAGGCTTCTGTACATTTACAGCATATCTACATTAAAGGGGAAGATACTTCTGAGCTGGCTGTCTGTACTTCGGCTATAAAACTTGCAGTTGCCAAAATAGCATCACTCCACCTACTTCCAGACACACCAGAAGGCATCCGGAAGTCAAGCACTTTTCTGTGGCTCTGTGCTTTCTCTACAGCTAATGATATTTGTTGAACAGCAAAACAAAAAAAAAGCTTTAGCTAAAAACTAACCTTGATTCAATGATGCTGTGAAAGCATGCATAAGATATTAAAAATGGAATGTATAACAAAGGAGAAAGTGGAAAACAGGAGACAAAGTACATTAAAAGTTATGAAGTGCAGAAAGTTGATTAAAAACCCCAAAATACTAAAGACGTTGCTGATTATTAACCACAAAGTTACTTTTTAAAGCAAAATGAAAAAAAATTATCCTACACTGTTGTAGGTGTACTAATTGGAAATGTAGAAATAGTAAAAAATTGATGCAGAGCTGGGTAATGTGTTTGAAAAATATGTCTGTACTGCATGGAAAAAAATATAGGATATTGCCTTTAGCCTTAAGAGGATGATGAAGTATATTCCAGCCTAATAGAAACTGAAGAGGTTTTAACAGCTGCTAATCATAAATATCAGACCCAGCTTAAAAAAAAATCTCAGTAATGTTATTTTTAATATTCTTCAGATATTTTGAATATTCCAGAACAATAAAACAATGCTACAGATGTGCCAGAATGCAGAAAGGGCAGGCAGGGTAACAGAATATTTATAGGATGGTTAGTGTAACATCCATCTGGACAAAATAACAGAAGGGCTAATATAGTAACCAGCTAATAAAGAATGACAGGATAGGTATATAATTAATGCCAATCAAAATGATTTTATGGAAAATACACTTTGTCAGACCAACCTGATTTAATTCTTTTATGGTATTAAATGTTTAACTGATAAAGATATTGCAGACTGCATATGTTCAGATTTTTGTAAGACTTGACTTACACCATATGACATCCAGATTTTTAAAAATTACCTTTATACTGTATCAAAACAAATCACATGCTAAATGGAATAAAAAATGATGCATCTCCAAAAGTAGCTGTCAGTGAAGACTCGTCACTGAATGAGAATGTTTTCAGAGGAGCTGGTATTCAGTCTGACACTATTCAATATTTTTTTTATCCAGGATCCAGGAATAAATATAAAATTTCTGCTGGAAAAAATAGTAGGTGACAGATGAGAAGAATGGCAAATAACTGCGAGACAGAGGCTTACACTAGAGAGGCATATCACTAAGCAGCCTGGGATTATTGGAATGGCAAAGCTGTGCACCTCTAACAAGGACTTCATGAGACCGGCACCTTCTCTACTTCTACCTAAAGGTGGTTTGAAAAGCCCTGATGCTAAAAGACTATGTGGGCAGTACTGGAAAATCACCTCTATGTGAAATGACACTATGGCCAAAAAGGTTCTGGAATTCTCATACAGAAAAGCAAGGAGGGGGTGAATTAAGCAATGCTAGCAACTTTGGAAGGGTTTTGCTGTCAGTGTTTTCATATGATATCAAAAAATGAAAGAACACACAACGGAGTCATAAAAGTATTCTGTGGACTGAAAGCATGAAGGCTAAATACGTGTAAATTCTCAAAAATATATGTGAGAGAACTTCATGGCAGTGAAAAAGTACCTTCAGCAAGATAGTGAAGAAATAACAAGAACCAGTGACCATAAAACAAATTCAGAAGAATTCAGAGGAGAACCTAAAAGAGCCTTAACCATTTGTACTCAGAAAAACTGGGCACTCCATCTCATAATGAGTTGTATCAAAAGTGGAAAGATTTGAAAAAGTCGTAGATTTTATAGAAAAAGCAAGCAAACTTGAGCTTATAACCCCCAAACCTGAAAGAAAAAAAAAAAAAAAAAAAAGGAAAAAAAGATTATGCAGCAGCTACTCTGGCTTTGTCAGTTGTTATTTTATACATATTAAACAATGATGGCTGTATACGTACCTGGATTTTTCTAGGGGAAACATATCTAACCCTAATCCCTTCTATATTAATATATCTATTAACTTTCTAGAGCGTCCTTGGTTACTTGGTCAGCCAAAGTATTCTTGTTTGCAGTGCAACATTTTTCTGATTGATCTTGATGTGGCTCATCAACCATTTTTTCTGTTTTTTCCAAGTCAGACCATGTTGTTAATGTCATGCTGCATTTTAATGCATGTTGCTGCAGTACCATCTAAACTTAGTATGAGCAAACCTAAATCTTCCTATATTACTGTTGTGATTTTGCCTGAATTTGCAACAAAGAACCACATAGCTACCCTCTCACTCCTTCCCCCTACCTGGTGGGATGGGGAGGAGAATCAGAAGGAAAAAAGGCAAAAATCCGTGGGTTAGGATGAGAATAGTTTAACAGAACGGCAAAGGGAGAAGAAAACAACAACCAATAATACTGAAAAAAACCCCATATACAACAGGCAGTGCTCTCACCACCCAATGCTCATTTTGTATTAATCTTTGAATAAGCAGTCTGAAAAATTAGGGTAAAAATATTTTCCTTCAGGAAAAAGAAAATGGCTACAAATAGAGTAACCACTCTCTTGAATTTTTGTGCTGAGAAGAAAAATCAGTGCAAGGTGGTTTCCAAAGCCTGTTAGCTTGAATCTTTTACTTATATCTATGAAGAAGGCTTTAAAGCCAACACAGTAGCTACTGAGCTTACAGTGAGAAAAATGTGACCTAGAAGTATCTCTTTATTTCAACTGACTCTAAAGCAAGACTAAAGAAGTAACGCCGACAAACATGCCTACGTTGGGTGAGGTGAATCCCAAGATGCTTGTGGAAGTTAGGACCTGCTAGGTTAAGGCTGAAGTCGAGTTGGGAATATTTAATCAGAACATAGATTTCACCTACATACCATTAAATACGACCAAATCCTTTTAAAGCACCTGCATCCAGTTAATCCTACCACTCTCTTAGTTTAGTGATTGAGCTGAACATCCTGAAAGCAAAGATGCTCATTGGTGTTGGGAGTGTGCACCTTCATCAAACCCCATTCTTCATTTATGATGTTTTCTCCCCTTACCCATCCCCTTTGAAAGAAATAAACATGTATTCTTCAAATTATTTAATTCATATGGTCTTAGTATGGCTAACAGATCTCTCAAATGCATCCAGACACACACAAATCAGCTCAGGATTTTGTTATATCTGTTAGCTGCTACCTCAAATCTCAATATGAACTGATTTCCAGAGTCAGATGTTCTGCTGGGTTTTTTTTATTGTTATTGATCAAAGCAACTCACTCAAAAGGAAATAGAAAAAATTTTAGGAAAATGAAAACCTACAAACTCATGAATCAATCATAAAAGAAGTTTCATACCACACAGTCAAAATCATGATAATGTTATTATACAAGGTATTCCTGAAGAATGATCTCTAATAGTAAATATATAGACACAATCCAAAACATATGGACTAAGTTTCATCATAAAATACACTTTAACTTCAGTGCCCTTAGACTTATCCCCAAATTCTTCAAATTATAACACAATCTGCACTTCTCTGTGGTTTTTTTTACTTTCTCATTATGTATTAATCCTATTATAGTCTGTAAATCTTTTTAAAATCAAAGAATATTTCCATGGGAAGATCTTTAGATTTCAAATCACTGTGGTTGGAAGAAGAATAAAACTTTTTTTAAAGGTAGAAGAAGAAAGATGTTACTCAGGCTCCTTTTGTGAATTTGTTTCGATTTTACTGAAAAGAAAAACCAACACCCAGAATCTATACAGTAGAAGGAATTAACAAAGAAAAAAAGGTATTTAAATATATAGCATTTTAACACTGGTCTCTGCTGCCTGCGAACCGTCCTGTTTGAGCACATAACTCAGAAGTAGCTGCAATTCATTGCTATTCTTACATATATGTAGCTTGTGAACAACTTTGACAAATCTAATCTAAATGTGAAATATTACTATTCTTATTCCACAGTAAATCTTTGTTCCAGAGTTGCTTTCAAGTCTGCTTCAACTGCATATGAACAAAATCAAATATCTGTATTGCACAGAGACCTAAAGGTGTTTTATAAAGCTAATGGAAAAAATATAAGAGCTGAAAAAATTCTTCATGTTGCCATATGTATGCACATGTACTCACAAATATAAACTCACATAAAATCGTTAAAAAGGTCATGAATGACTTAAAATTAAGACAAAGAACCTGAAATGCAAAATGGAGCTGTCTGCAGCTAAGGAAAAACAACGTACTATCAACAATAGTAAAATAAATGCTGATGCATGAATGATGTGCTATCAATGGATTGTAAATAACAAAGGCATAATAGTTGCTGGGCACATTGAGAAGAGAAAGCAAACTCACCAATCAACAAATTGCTTTGTTATAATTAGATATTCTTCAAATGTGTAGTTTCAAACTCCATGAATTTTAGCTAATATTTAAAACAGTGATTTTCAATCTGCTGTCCCCTTGCTCTGGCAAACACATCTATTAAGTGGTTAAGATAAGCAGGAAAACTGCATTAAAAGTTATAAACATAAATACTTTGATAAATGGAACAGAATGTGCTTTTTCAATGGCAGTAGTTATAACCCTTTGCACTCTGTAGCACTTCCATCTTGAAATCTGCTTTTACTGACTCTGGAATCAATCCAGCAGTGCACTTAAACATGTATTTGACTTGAAGCATTAGGCCAACAGTATTGCACATCTATTTACGTGTTTAGGTGGAGAAGGGATAGGGTAATCATCATCTTGGAGTAGTGAACTGGGCAAACCTGATATGCGTGCTATTGTCCAGTTTTACTTCATGACAATTCTGATTATTTCATTGGAGATTTGGTTCAGATAAGTCATTCTTGACTAGAAATGGATTAGAAACATAATGATAGTAAGAAGTATGAAACACAGATATTTCTGAGATGTCCCAGAAAGAAATAAAAAGCATGCAGTGCTGCCTAAGACACTAACTAGACCAAGAGAATGTGACACTGACATCAGGAAACTTGTTTTAAATCCCATTTCTCTTTGGGGTTTAGGCATCTGACTCAGAGGTTCTCAGAGGTGTCACTCACTTCATAAGACTCACAACACAAAACACTATTCTGCGCTTCAGAATTTCAGTTTCTGTTTCAGAGCAACTTGTCTAGAGGAAACAGTGCTCAGTCCAGAAATGAGTGACTCGGATTCCCTACTCTCTCAGGATCCAAGATATCCCTATTTTAAATTCACATCCACGCACTTTTCCTTCTTTGTACTTGACTTCTGTACAACCAGCACAAGAGCAGTGTTGAGTAGGGTGTCTGCAGTCTGCCTTCTTAATAGCGTCCCTTAAATGCAGTGCGAACATTAAACTAAACCAGTCTAAAATCTAGGCAGAGGAAGCAGTAATGTTTGTGTCCTTCAGGTTAGGATGCTTCCCTGGAAGTGAAACTAATTATCAATCACTGGGTAAAAAACAAAGCCAGTGCAGACAATTATCATACTCTTTCTGAAGCTGTCATGACATTTTTTTCCTATAAAACATTCCTTCTGTTTCTGATATGAAAGACCTTAGCTTTTCTTGCGTGCTTCTTCTGTTTGGTTTTCAATTCCCTGTCAGAAGGAGGAAGACAGATAATACCCTATAGCGTATCTCCAAGAGTAAGTGTTTAGCTGCCCAAAGCTCCCTGTGGTCAGTGAGGACAAAGTTACTTCCATGAGTTGATTCACCTGACATATAGGGAAATATCTATGAAATTCAGTTTCAGCTGAGCCTACATCACCCATGTGCTATAGCAGGAGCCTTTTGAAAAAAATCTGGACCTGTACCCCTCAGTTCCTGATGTTTTTTCAGAACAACTTCTATTCCACTTGCCACTTAAGAAAAAGTATCTCCATATGGACAGCATGTCCATCAGGAACTAACACATACTATAAGCAAATACACAGTCCTCCAAAACATCATCTGTCATTATTTGCTGCTGTAGAGAAACTATTTTGGTAAGTTTGGTATTCTCCACAGTACGTGATAGCCTAGCAGTTGTAAAAAGGTCAGCAGCGAGGTCCTGAAAGATTCATTTACTGCTGCCTACATACCCTATGGGGATTTTATTTTGATAGGGCTGTAAGAAAATTAAATGTTCGATTTGCATATTGTTCCAGAAGTGTAAACCTTTTATAGTGTTTAATAAAGATTTACGCAATACCATAAACTTGATTCATATCCAGCGCTTGTATAATTGAGAGATGCTAGACAAACTGCAGTTGCGATATCAATTTCTTTCATTATTTATGATTTTGAATAACACCATTAGTCACTAACATATGTTGTTGTAAAACATTTGCAATATTCACCCCTCCCACACACTTCTAGATCTAAATCTCATTGAAAATCACCTGTTCTATCACCCTTGTGACATTTGTCAAGTCAAACACAGGGAGAAGGATATATTCACAAATGGCCTGTAACAAGAGGAAATGCCCCGGACTTTCCTTACCTTGATGAGGTAATTTTATTATTTATCACGGCAGTATCAGTGATTTCTGAAGAAATAGTTGTAGTGGTAAAATTAAATTGTAGCAAAAGCTTACAACTACAGCTGCAAATAAACCATGTAAATAGAAATATTAAAACTAGAAGGAAGTGCAGACTTGTTCATTTCATGTTCAGTTCATTTAGGACATAGATCTTGATCCAGAACAACTGGTTCCCCAACATCCAGAATTCCCCAACATCCAGAAACATAAAAGCCAAAAACAGATATATATTTTTTGTATTAAATAATAAACATAGTTCTTCTCTGGGAAAAGGCAAGGGGATGAGGAAAAAATGAATCACTTTAGATATAGATAATATCAGAAGGAAAAGTGGGCCTGAAAAAGACAAAAAACAGAAAAGGAGAAAAAGTCTTTGCCAGTAAGTTAATGGTAGTGACCAAAAAAACCTCCAACCAAAATCCAACAACAAAAAAAAAAATGTGTAAAAACATATTGGTAAGGCCACTACCTCCAACTATTAAATCAGCTAGTAACAGTCTGTATTGTTAGAATAAGTGGTGTTAAACCATGAATGAAGTGCTTCATGGATGTAGATTTACAGTGAAACTTGGAATCTTGGTTTACAGCAAAGCAGGCGGATAGTACAATCTTTTGAGCAGTCTTTCAGCTGGTGATAATGTTTTTAGTCCTTGTTGTGCAACAGAAGCTCTCTTGACGACCTTGTTCTTGGTTTTCAAATCTGTAAAATGGTGGTAATAACACATTCCTTACGAGTTGTTGCAATGAAACTGAATTTATTGAGAGGCATTCAGAGTCATTTGTGCTATAAAGATGTCAGATAAACAAAGACTATGATTCAGACTCAAAAAAACAGACTTAACTTTCCAAAATAATACTAGATTTTTTGGTGTTAAATAAATTTCTCATGAACACCTGCTATGCCTTTATGTTTACAGAACTTCTGAAATTCTGCAAGAAAATCTGTACTCCTACTTTCTGGTGATATACTTCTGTTACGTACAGAAAAGTGCTGCATGCACCTAAGTGCAGCTGTATGTGCAGTAAAATTATTTAAAATGGGACATTTGTGCTTGCTGAGAGAGCTAATGTTCCAGACTGGATCCTCTTTCATTTCCAAGGCAAAAGAAAACCTCATCTGGGTTTTGTTTATACAGGGTATTTCTGAAATCAGAAGTTGTTTGTTTTTTACAAATCCAAAACCATGGATCTAAGCTACCTCAACTAAGTGTCTCTGATTAGAAACATAAAGAAAATCTAATCTCTGTGTATTTCTAATGCATTCATTACTTCGGTATCAAGCCTGCCTCAGGGTGATAAGAAAATTAATTTTTTATTTCTCAAAGTATCATAGCGACTTTTTTACATTCTCTTTGAAGTTTATCAAAAACAAGAAAATAAAATCCTGAGTTCAAAAAAAGTGAAGAGGTCTGTTCTGTTCCTTTCTAAATTAGTATTGTTACCACCTGCTGAATTACTGCAGTTCACAGAGCTACCTTAACTGCCCCGACTGTGGTTTCAATTACTTTGTATATTAGAAATGTCAAGGGAAAGAAACATGGACATGCATTTTTGAATAAAGGACCCTATCTTTCCTTACTAATGCAATTTTTTTAATTCTGCTTTTAAAAACTTCCAGCTGAACTTATGAAGTTCTCCAAAAGGGCTGCATATTAGCTTTCAGGCTTCAGCTGTCTTCCTGCTTTTACAATCCTCTATGAATGCCATATCATTTATACATGTTGAAGGGAGAGATGACCTGAACTAATTAACTGTTAATGTTTAGGAACTCTTTGATACCTGGTGAAAGTAATACAGCCATATTTCATGTGGGCAAAAATGACTGAAATGTCTGTTTTTCAGAAACTGAAGTGATGAAGCATTTTGTCGGCACCATACTTCTCCCGCTTTGTGGAGAAATAAATAGGAATTTTGAAGATTAAAATGTTTTCAGATTGATAAGCCATCAAACCCAAAAGAAATACAAAGTCATGTTGGTGATTAGCTGGTTCATAAGTGTTTTCTGGGTACAATGTCTTCTTATTCTTTTATTTCTCTTTTTCTTTTAATATTTTGCTGCAATCCTGCCTTCTTCCAGGAGTTTGTCTGGCTCCCTTTCTCACCCTTGCTGTAAATGAACACAGGACATCTACTGAGGTAAAGCAGTAGTCTTCCTATGAGTAGTCTGGGGCTAACAGTGAACCTAAAGAAAAATAAAATACAAATTGTTTTTAATTTTTATTTCCCAGTGGAATAGTGACAAATTAAGCTCAAATATTGCTTTGTCATATCACCACTTTGAAAGCTTCCTAAATTTTAAATCTGTTCTGCCTTTATTGACACTGCTTTAGTCAGGCCAGGAACAACTAGTATGTACAAAAGTGAGGGAGAAATGTGTTTGAACTTTACAATCCACAAATAATCCCTTTCTGGGTGGAGGTGGGTTTGAAGTTCAGGTTAAATTTGTAATGTTGTAACTTTTTAAAAAGCTATAATCCCACTTTATTATTACAAGCTGCAGCTGTTTGGAGGCTTGAAATTGCTAAAAAAATCCAAGTTTCAGGTTCAATATGGAATTATATCATGTGTCTAATTGTTACTAGTGGTATCTTACCTCTTAGACAAGAAAGAAAATGAAAGATCAAATGAAAACAAAATTATTCAAAAAGACTGACACAACATATTTCTATTGACAACAAATGCCTACACTCCCTTGTTTTTCTTTATTCAACATTTCAAGAGCAGTTTGGGGATTAGAAAGATTTTGTCTTTATTTGAACAAATGCATAAACATCTCAAACGCTTTTCCAGATAGGAAACTGTTTCCATTCTCACATGATTTAAGTCAGCAAAATCATGGTGGTCTGCCTGTCATACACCAAAAGCAGTACTAAAGCTCACGAAGAAGAACTAGTGAACAACGTGGCAGAAGATCTTCCTCTTGAATAGAAATGAGGATCTGCACAGTTTCAAATGCCCAAGAATTGGTGTTTTGATTTGGAAAGAGCATTTATAGGTTAGGGAAATGCTTTTGAATCATCATCCTGTGAGGAATATGAGGGGACTTAAAGCAGCTGCTCTTCTTTGGCATACATTTTCTTTTATAACTATAAATGACTTAGGGAAATGGTTTCCCTGAGGGAAAAAAAAAAAAAAGAGAAGGGAAAAAAAAAAAAAAGAGAAGTGAAAAAAAAAAAGTTCTATTAATGTTATAGTCTCAATCTGTCGTCAGAGAATGCACTAACCTGGGAGATTGAGAAACAAACAGTCTCCTGAAATCATAGTAAGGCCTACAATAAAACAACTCTAAGATTATGAAATATTTTTTCAATGTCATTTACCAATTCAGATCTGAATCCAGATGTAAAAAGGTTTTGCATGGATGCAGTGACTGATGACACAGATGACGAGGACAAGCTTTATGGTAGCCCCCTCTCCTGTAAAGACCAATCCAATTGCTGAGTTGGGGTGCCCATTATTAGACACCTCACCTAGTCTGTGCAAGTCAAATACTATTCTTGACGTACGGCTTCCCTCAAAAATAAAAATGTACATTTGAATAATCTGTTTTAGGTTAACACGAATGATGACAAGTTATGTAATTTTTTATCTAATATTTCCTAGACCACTCATGCTCACATTTGCAGCACAGGCAGTCAGCCTATTGCTTTGTGATTAACTTCTTCCTTCCCCACTTCCTTCATGACTGTAGGCATGACTATGCGATGACATCTATGTGTTTCACAACTATTTCTGAGAAGACAAAGGGTGTCTCTTTCGTTCTGGAGTTTTCCTCCTTTCTCCTCTGGTCCTTTGCCCCTGCAGCCTTTGCTAGATATCCATTGCTTCCCAACATGCCAACCACAATGCTCAAGGTTAGTTCTGTCCACGTCAACACATCCTTATCCTCCTCTTCCTCATGTTCCTATCTCTTCATGCCAAAAGACAGTTTCCTCCATAGGCATCCGTTGCCAGCAGTAGAGTTACTCAGAGTGTAAAAGAAACAATCTCTTCTTGCCCTCTCACAGTTCTGGCAGAACCAGGCAATGAAGAAGACCCAAGCTTCCTGCTCACAGCCTGGGGATGAAGAATACAAAGTCCTGCTGGCAGGTTGTCACACAGGAACTGTGCTGGGCTGGAAAGTTCTTTGTGAGGGTGGCTTTTCAGAGAATAACTCTTCGAGATTTTAATTTACTCCTACTGAACGCTGGCTAACTTCACATCAAAGGTTTCTTCCAGTCATACAGTTTACACAGGAGCAATGTGACATGTCTATCAAACTACACTTTGGACACTGCTATCCATGGTAAACACAGGAGTGTCTCAGAGACCATAAAGGTATTTTCCCCCACCCAAATATAATTCTTCCTGTCCTGCCAGAGACAATTTCACTCCAAAGTGCATCAGTTCAAAACAAACAGGGTTGTTAGGATGAAAACTATAACATATTATCACAGCTTTGTTTATAGCTCACCCTATAATGAATTTATTTCTAGTTTGAGGACTGAGTCCTTGCTTATGTGAAAAAAATTCAATACACTCACACAGTATAACAATACTGACTATATGCTTATGGCCTATAGTTCAAAACAAATAACCAAACAGATGACAATAAGCTTGGATATTTGTGCCAGGATTGATTTTAGTTCATCTGCATGACCCCAGCTGAAGTTTATGTGAAATTTTCAGACAAACAAAGCCTCCCCTGAGACTCTATTACTTCAAGACTTCAGCCGCATTGGCAATACTTGGGAAGCAGCACTACTTTGAAAATTCAGCTCTCATTAAACGAACAGGAACTGAACGTGCCTATCTGAAAACAGAATTTGACCTTTTTTCTCTCAGCTGTTCAGGTCCTAGGGCATACGAATACCAGAGCAGAAGTAATTTGAATAAATACATTTATAAACATACAGTATATCTGTACTGATATACAGGTATCTTCAAAACAACTCCAGCTGTGAATTCCACATTCACTTACTGAACTTGCTGTCCTGGTTTCAGCTGGGATAGAGCTAATTTTCCTCCCAGTAGCTGCAGTGTTTTGGATTTAGTGCCAGAAGAATGTTGATAACACTGATGTTTTCAGTTGTTGCTATGAAATCAAGGACTTTTTCCAGTCTCCCATATTCAGCTAATGTGTGCAGGAGCTGGGAGGGAGCATAGCCAGGCAGACAGCCCAAGCTGGTCAATGGAAATATTCCATATCATAGATGTTATGCTCAGTTTATAAATGGGCTGGTGGGCAGGAACTCTCCTCTCTGGGAATTTCAAATAAATCTTTTTTTTCCCCTGCCTTTTCTGGGACTTTCAACTAAATCTTTTTTTTTTTTTTTCCTCCTTTTTTGGGAAGTTCGCACTTTTCCATGATTTTGGTCCTTTTTCAGGAGTTCTGAGAAATTTGTGAAATCTGCAAGTTCCATGTTCCGCGATAGCTGCTCGCGGACTGGCTACACATTTGGTCATCAAGCAGTGAGAAAAAATTTGTATTGTGTATTTTTTCTTTGCATACTCATTATTATTGATATTGGTACTAGTATTAGTATTTCCTCTGTTGTCTTATTAAACTGTCTTTATCTCAACCCATGAGTTTTAATTCTGTCCATTCTCCTCCCCATCCCACTGAGAAGGGAGGGGTGAGCAACCGGCTGTTGTGTCCTAGTTCCTGTCTGCTGGATTAAACCACGACACTTGCCTGAGTTGGTTTCCAGGACTTCAGCCTTATTTCTATACACATATTTGAAGCTTTCACATGGGTATTAGCTAACCAGTTTCTCACACAGTTTGTTTTTAACTTGTTTTATTTAGTTGAAAAGATATCATTTGTCAAAGGAAAGCAACACTAAACAACTGCACAACAATGAAATGCTAACTCACTGGAAATGAGCATCTCTGCGTGGTAGCATCTGGAAGTAAAGAGGAAATTTATGTCAAGATCCCTATAGAGAAATCTTCTAATGTCTTTCATTGACTGCAGAAATATCTCATCCTTCTTCAAAGATGATACTTTCTGCTTCTGCACAGCTTTGTGGATAGTTAGGGCCTGGCGGTCGGAAGATGTCGTGCTGTACGGAAAGGTAGGCCCCCCCCTCCTCTCCTGATAACCAGTAGCGTTTAGCCCATAGGTGTAAGCAGACGGAAGTGACGCTGTAAACC
>Ga0065711_1040173_pt1 | contig 17182 bp, 11 predicted proteins | sample Hoacrofraction12_FD_59098 | JGI IMG/M metagenome (GOLD analysis project Ga0065711, IMG submission 59098) | Hoatzin crop microbial communities from Cojedes, Venezuela - Epithelial fraction 12 v2 (version 2) | ecosystem: Host-associated > Birds > Digestive system > Esophagus > Crop | place... | reverse complement strand
CCTGTGCAGCCTGCTGTAGGCGACCCTGCTTTGGCAGGGGGGTTGGACTAGATGACCCACAGAGGTCCCTTCCAACCCCTACCATTCTGTGATTCTGTGATTCTGTGCAAGATGACCCCATGCAGATGCGCATCCCTGCAAAGGAGCCCCAAAACAGGACTTCTTGCTGCATGACATGAGTGTCTGCAGCTGTAGCCCACGAGCAGGGGAGCACCGTGCTGACCCCGGGCACTGCTGCGCTGTTGGGGTGTTGCCCAGTGAAGTGGCCACTTTGTGAAGCTTTGGCAAGGCAGCAGACCCCACGTCCCAAATCCCAAGCGTGGAGGCAGGGACTCTGCCCTCCCTAGCACGCTGCACGTGACGTGACCGACCTTCAGAGGACACATTCAGTTGTGGGTAGGTGCTGGCTGCGAGCACAGCCCCAGCTTGGGGTTTCCCTGCTTTGAGGTAGGTCACTGTGTTACCCAATTTGTCTGTTTTTGTTTTTTGCATGTATTTTCATCGCGATGTGTTTTGCTAATGCAGTCACGCGTAAAAAGCAGTCAGGATATACTACATAAAAACAGGAAAGATCTTTAATCTTAGGGTCATGAGAATGACACTTGACCTAGCAAAGCTACTTGTCCAGTTGCTTTACTTCTCATGTACTTGGTTCTTCTTCAGTACTGACAGTGCTCCAAGCCTCTGGATTTCAGCAGTGCCTCCAGCTATGAAGTTTTAACCAAATGATGGGTCGAGTAGGTCTTGAAAGGACTGCAGTGAACTGACAAATTACACCATCCCAGAAGAGCTCAGGACTTGTTCTTGCTCTCTTTGCATCCATTTCTTCTTTCATCTTGAAATATATCCAAGAGTCCCTTAAAGAAATCGGTGTTTTTTGGTGCATTGCTTGATTTTCTTCAGCTAGCGAATATTCACTCCTCTCTTGCGTGAAATAATTCGAATAATGCAAATAGATTGAAATAACAGTTGCAAATTAAACGATGCTTTGAGTACTTTATCAAAAACAGAGCAAGAAAAATACATTCATTTTAACACCTGAATTCATTGTATCAGCAGAATTGAGAGGCTGAAGAACAGAGGGAATGTTAAAATTTGCAAGGGCTCTAAATACCAGCTCACACGATTTCAGCTCTGCCATTGGAAAACTCTATCACATAAATGCAGTGCTTTAAAAATGACACTGATCACCCTGCAAGAACACTCAGCAGATCAACTTCCCAACACCACGTGGTAAAGTCTGTGGTGAAAATGGATCACTTCAGAACATGTCTTCCAGGCACAGACATCGCTTATGGAAGTCTCCAAAACTAGGCTGAACTTGACAATGGTGCCTAGCCTTCACAAACGCTTTCACTTATAATTTCCACGATGGGATCGCCCTCGCGCAGGCTATAGCTCATGCCACTTTGGCAGTGGAATAAGCCAGCTCATGAGAATAGGAAATGAGAATAGGGAATGGGCATGGGAGAGGAACAAGATCTACACCCTGCTCTGCTGCCTTCTAACTGCCCTGTCTCACCCAACTCCAGGGGTACCACCTTGCAGCATCAGACCACGTGGAGCTTTTCTAAAGTCACACTGCAGGCGAGGAGCAGAAAATCTTTGTTCCAAACTCCTGCGTTATCAGAAAACTTCTAGAGTTTCTCAGGCATTCATCGCAAACCCACAATCTGTCCGACTGAGTGAGAACGCCTCGCAGCGGGATCAGGTTTTATCCAGCACCAGGTACGCTGATAACCCTCCCTAATCAGTTGCCAATCTCTGCTCGGCAAAAGCACTCCCCGCTATTTTTACTGAAGCTATTTTTAAATGACAGTGTGATGTTTTGTTTTCTTTTGCTTGTTTGTCAATGGAAGAACTGGCTGTGCCGCGCGTCTGCTCCAACAAGAAGCTTCCAGCTATTTTCCAGCCCATTCCAGCTGGGTTGGAGGCAGAGCTGGAGAAAGTGCTGGCTGTGGGCAGGGTGAGCAGCGACCCTGCGAACCTCTGCCTGCCCGGGTCCCCCCGTGCCTGGCTGGGGGAAAAGCCCTCTCGGTTTCTTCTGACTCCGGCATTGATGCTGGTTTATGTTCAGCTGAGCTGCTACTTGCATGAATGTTTTATTCTTTTATTTTATTGTTAATGTTTTGTTTTATTTCTTTTTCACTGGAATTTCAAGGAATTATATGTTTTAGGTTTAGGTTCTGAATAGCCTCAAAGCATGAGCATCTAAAAATGGAAAATTAAAACCTGAAATGTCCACATGGTATCACTGGATGGACAATTCATGTTTCATCTTGTCAAACGGCTTTCCCGCATGGAGATGTAACTGGTTCCACATCTTCATTCAATAGCCTGGACATCACTGCACGTTCCACAATGGGCTCTACATTTCGTTTCTCTCAATAATACATTACAGAGTGACACTAACTGCTTTCCATCCCCTGAAGGTATCTTCTGGATGAAGGAAATATAAAACGCCTGCTGGACTTTTGCTGATTCCCAGCCCTCCACCCTTAAGCACCATTGGGTGACAGCTGTCCCACAGTTTTATACCAAGATTTTTTAGCCCAACAATTTCAGACACGAATGGCTGACAGTAGATAAAACCCTACTGAGAAATATGGATTGTCTGTGTGTGTGCAGCTACTGAACATAAAACAGGCCTAATTAAATCCTGGAAAATTACATTCCTTGGTTTTAAGTCCTCTGTTTGTACATGGGCCCAAGATTTCTGGTTTTACACCTTTGAGTAATCCCAGGATTCATTCCACCGCCTTCTCTTACCTAGAACGTGTACAACGCTGCCTCCCTACAGAGCAAATCCCACAGATTCAGCACGATTACTGCTCAGGTAGCCCAAGTACCTTTCTGTCCATGAAACGGTGCTGGAGCCAGTCCCACGAGGGGTGCCAGTCTCTGGGGTCAGTCCTAGGAGCAGAACCAGATCTTCACTGAAATTTTCTGCCCTGACCCAGCAGCTACAGCAGCTGGAGCATGAGGGAGAACTGCATCCCTGCTTAGCCCGAGCTCTGCCAATTCCCACCAGTTATCGAGGCTGTGTTTTTTTAATTGCAGAATCATGTAGAACTGGATTGAAACCAACAATATGCTTATTTTCCCATCGAGAAGCTGACTGATGTTTCAAAATCTCTCAAATTTTCTAGTTTCTAATCCAAAAGCCATTGGGAAGACCAGATATGTTCTGATGGGCTAGATTTTAAAGATACATTGGACCCTACTAATTTCTGCTAACTTTGGTTAAGATTCCTGAGGCTATAATAATGGAAGCTGTAAAAGTATGTCCTTTATTCATCACAGCTTTACGTCACGAGTTTACTGCTCTAATCATTAACTAGCCTGCTGCATTACCTATGAAAATTGCTCTGTAATATTTATGAAATGTGACCTTTGTTAATTCAATGTTACAAAGTGTTGGATTCATTCTGTTTGCAAGTGGAACAGATTTCCAAATCACTCTGCAATTAGTACAGTTTGATCTAACCAGCCTATCTCTGCATGGGGTAGCCTTCTACCGAAACAGCAGGTCTGCTGTCAGAAATGAAACGTATTTTCCATACGGCTGAAAGTAAGGCTGTAACACCTGCTTGCACTACATCATCTTTGGCAAAGGTAATTGCTGAATGAATATTCCCAGTAAGTGAACACAGCAACCAGGCTTAGAAATCTTTTTGTTATGAGAAATACCTCAATTAAATAACTAAAAAAAAAAAATGTGTGGCCAAAAATGTTTGCTATACGTAATATGAAAAGGGAAAACCAAAAGGAAACAGGGCAACCTTAGGCTGAAACGGGCAGTATTCGCCATTCTGCAATAGATACAGACGAAGCAATTGCAAGCGACAACAGGAAGACTCAGGAGCTCAGTGGAGTCGCGATGCTTTGGTGCTCCTCCAAATCACCCCCAAGGTCACCATTAGGAGGGGATGGCAAGGTCCATCTTCCTGATCCAGCTAATGCTACCGCCAGTTTCTGATTCTCACAGTCACAAAGGATGAAACATACCACTTCAGCATCCGTGGTGTGTTGGAGGAACGACGTTTCATTGGAGTGACAAATGCCCCGGACAAGCATCACGCAGTGAAGCCATGTGGCACCGCTCAGGAGTAGATCACCAGGAGCGTGCGGCATCCCTAGCATTCGCATCATATTTTTCCATCCCCAGAGCTCTGCGTGGTCAGTGTTAGCACTCCATTTTCAATGCAGGGGAACCAACACTCGCTCTGACTGGGGCTGCCTCATGTGACACATGATGTCGTGAACAAACTGAGCATTTTTCTGTCCCTGCGTTAGTCCCCTGAGCTTGTCCACTAGTGATGGATAAAATCGGAGTTTGGTCTGATGAGCCAAGTTAACCTCTGATGAAATCTCTACGTAGAATCGTAAAAGATACCCGTTTGGCCCTGTGTAGATCTGTTTTATTTTCCTCTAGCGTGACAACCGACCGAGCTTTCCTTTTCAGGAAACAAACATCCTCTTCGATAAAGCAGGGACTGGAAAGCCACAGACACCACCCGCATGCTCTGGTTCCTGTGTGGGACAGAGAAGGAGGCTGGGACAGAGCTGGGATGGGACAGGCAGCAGGTCCTCACCCAGGACTAACTGGTGCGGCTGCCCTGCAGACAGCATGGCACTGACAGGCCAAGGATGCTTCTCAGGAGGAAGGTGCTCAAGTCCTCATGGTGGTCCTGCCTTTCAAACTGGTATTTTAGCACCTTTTATCCCATGTCTGGAATGGAAGCCGTACTAACCTACAGGACCTGAGTGACTGGATGTGAAGGTGGCAGCACGGGCTGCAGAGAGAAAGTCCTGCCCATGCTCTGCTGTCAGTCATTCCTCCATGGTTCATGATTTGGTCCTAAAACTCAAAGCTGCCTGCAAACCTGTGCCTGATGAACCTCCCCTCTGCCTGTGAGCTTGACAATGTGCCGGAGAACAAAGGAGCTGCTAAGGAAACGAATGCGAGTTGCGCCTGTGAATGACACAGATTTCTTGGCGTCTGGCCGAAAATTGTGGCACTCATTCCCAGAACTCGCCAGAATCGGGGAATCCTCCTTCCTTCACGTCACTCTGCTGTGCCCCAAGGGAAAGGAAAAAATACACATCACTGAGCAGGCAGAGAGCAAGAGAGAAGCTAGAGACACGTACAGGCTGTTGTGATATGGGAAGTGGGAAAAAAATGGGCTCCCTAGGTACTGGTACCATGAGCTGCAGCATTACCTGCTAGTGGCAGTGGGGAGAGGGACCCTCTGACAGGCTCCACTTGCCACCAGCCCACTTCACCCTGCAGGTGCATTTCTTTGGATGACCTTCCTGTCTCCCAAAATTGTTTCTGAATGCAGGAACGTTTGGAAGGGGTCAAAAGACGTGCTGTGAACCAGCTGGCAAGAAGGAGAAGATTTGAGAGCGAACACATGAAACCAGGGAGAAGAGGAATGAGCAGCTGCTCTGATGAGATGAGCTCAGCCCCTCCCGGTGTCCCAGGAACAAAAACACGTGCCCTGCCAGCCACGGCGAAGGCAGCGGGACGGGCAGGGACTGCGGCACTCAGCAGTGGAGCAGCAGCAGCATGGCCATAGCTGCCTTCCATCGCATGCATTTACTGCAGTTGCACGTGCCTGCACTGGGACAGACTGGGTGAGGTCCTGGGGGGGTCTGGTTATCCCACAGCTCTGATGCAGGCACAGATCTAGGGAACGAGGGAGGCTGAGAGAGAAGTGGTCTGGGCAAAAACGTGTAGAAATCCCCAGGCTCCTGCTGGAGAGCTGTGCTAGAGCCAGGTTCCTCCCCGCTGAGCTGAGCAAGTTTCTCTCTGCAGCAACTCAGCGCAGTGTCTTCTCTTTTCAGGATCACGGACTGCTCCATCAGACAGAAGATTTTCCTGCTGCCATGTCCTTCCTCAAAGATGGGGCTACCTCTACTATGCACCGCTGTCCTCTTCTGGCAAACACGTCAGCGTGCTGTGGGAGCACCACATGTCTTTGTAATATCTATGTGATCCCAACATCCCCAGTGTGAAATCCCCATCCAGTTTCAGGTCTTCTTTGCCTTTTTTTTCAACCACTTCAGCATTTTTGAGCTTCTGAAGGTTTAGGAGTTTCTACTTGTTTTGCATAATTAGGAAATTGAGAGCTGTGGTTTATCTACTGTTTCCTGTGAAACACAAAGGGCCTGAGCGACCAGGGGGGTGTGTGTGTGTGCAAGGTGGAGGGGGCAGATAAGGCTGCCTAGAGAGTACGAGGGTGAGTTTGCAGCATCATGAGGAGAGATTTTCCTCTGGCGTAAAGAGAAGGCCGCCGCCATATTTCTCTGTGATGTCTGGAAAGTACCCCTCACACCCAAGGCGATGCACTGCAGCTTGCTGTCGCTCTCGGGCTGTGGTTCAGCGGCTGCAGCGGTCCTCCTCTCTTGCCAATGGGCACCACAGTGCTTGCCGAGCACCCTCTCTTCCTCACCACCACCAGTGACATTTTCCACCATCCAAATCCTTTCCTGCATTGCAATATTTGCCATGGAAATGTTTTGTTGACTCGAAGGCATTTCAAACAGCTGTGACAAGGAAGGGGCATGGTGGGCGTGAGGGATGGTCCATCCATGAAGATGCAGGTGGCACTGACAGAGAGCCTGGTGCTCCCCGTCCAAGCTGTCCTATTCCATCTGGTCCTGGTGTTGCTGCTGGGCTGGGCCTGCCGCGCTGGGGAAATGGTGAGCCGGCGGAAGGTGTGCCACGATTCGGTAGAGCCGATTTTTAAAACCAGCTTCTCAGCTGCCAGGAGAAGGCGAAGTTCCTGTATGAAAATGTTTTCATTTGAATATATCATAAAACATAATAATAGATATTTCAAGACGTAAACAGTAGCTTTTTTCCTCCAGAAAAAAAAAATCACAATTACAGTCTCTGCATGTCACGTAGCTGTTTACTAACATGTAGCATAACTCTAGGGATCAAAAGTGGGGGAAAGAAACTGGATTAAAGGAAATGCGTTTTTTTTTAACGTAAAGTGTTCTCCATAAAACTATTATGCTGAGAGGATGACTAATGTAACCAGTGTGTGTTTTGAAGCATGTCATGAACACTTTTTATGCTTTCTGAACACACAAAGAGAAACCCCAGGAGAGAAATAATTTACAAATCTGATTAAGCATAGTGCTTAAGTGGCAAAAGGCATCATACAACAAATAGTAGACTCCACAGGTAAGCAAAGCTTTAAAAAAATGAAACAAACACACTCTACAAAGAGCCCAAATGTGTGCATTTTGGGTAGTTTAATGTCTTTGATTAAATGTCAAATGTACAGACAATAAGAGCAGAGGTCATGCTGAGGTATTACTTCCAACCCCTTATTCATTAAGCCATCATACTGCCTGTCTAGTGTAAAACATATATCTTAATTTGGGGAGCAAAGGCAAGCCTGTAAACAGAGGAATGAGTCATAAGATGGGGGTTTTCTACCTGATGTCAAGACAGATTTATAGTGTGGTCCTTCTCCGGTCACACCGGAATAAGTTGGGGTGGACCAAGGACCTGCCATCTCCCGGGGGTTTTGTCCCCCACCAGGCACAACCTATTCCCCCACCGTTGACCCACACAGTAGGGCCAAAGCACCCTAGCACTGACTCTTTCCCCTTGGGTGCAAGATCTGCGCTGCTTCGCACAAGGCTATGGCAAGGTCCTGCCCCAACCTCCTCTGGCACAGGTCCCAGCTACCTGAGCATTAACAAAAGCTACCTTTTGTATAGGTTGTGACAGCCTTCATTCATCCATATTTACAGAGCAGTTTATGACAGCGTTTCAGAAGTGAGCAATACTATTGCTCAGCAATGGGAGTTTACCTGCCTTCGAGGACTTCCTGAGTTCACAGGAATTTGGATGTTAATTACAATCCCTTATAGCTGCGGATCACGGGTGCCTTCAAACTCCAGACAGATGTTTACTAGAAGTTAAAGGTTTAAGTCTCATCACTGCACCTTTGAATATTACAGCTATCTTTCTATATACAGAAATATACTTCACTAATCTTCTCACTCCCGGGATAACTGTCAATATACGCAACACTTTTAAACAACCTTCATCATTTCATTCAAAAACAGAGAGGTGACAGAGTGATTTGGCATGACTTAGCCTTTCCTGAGCGAGTGAGTGAGCAAGTGACTGGTGAAATGTCCTGTCCTAGTGCTGTCGTGGCAGTCGTCTGATATGGGTCCACCTTAGCACATCCAAATTGGAGGCAAAAGTGTTACGTTGGTCCCAGTGAAGAGAAGGAGGACCATTTTGTGGTGAAAGCCCTGAACTGGACTCAGAGCATCTACTTACTACAGGTATCTCATTATCTCTAGTAATGATATCTGGGGATTTCTCTGTGTTTCTACTTCCATCTGCATAGGGAAGATTTATTCATAACAACATTCTCATACCTTTGTCTGCTTTCTCTGTGTTGACTGTAAGGTATTCACATTAAAAAAAGTGCTCTCACTGTGTGTAGATGATCTAAACTGGTGAGATCTTGGTCTCCTGTAGGTGCCAGGAGACCAACAACAATGAAGAAGAGATGAAGAGCTGCCAGTGTCCTGACAAGTTAGAAAAAAGAGAATCCATTAACTAATACCCTGAAACTTCTTTTCTGTGGGCTGGAAAAACATATGCTCACTTACACAATGCCGACACTGTCAGCGAAGCAGGAAGTGGTGTCCTCGGCATCGACTCTCTGTGCTGTAACTGCAGGGAGTCCAACACCTTGGACGTGGCTCAGGCAGAGAATCTGTGTCACACGAAAGGAGAGGAATGGAACCAGCGTGAAACCATCGGCAACAAAGGCAGGCAAACAAAAACAAGACAGACGGGATCAGAGACACAGAGCCAAGTACAAGGCAAAAAAAAAATAGACCTGTGGAAAGCTGGAAGGAAAACAAATAAACCAAGTAAGTTAAATTCTCCATCCTGCCCCCCAGTTTCTTCCAACTCACTTGCATCTTGTTACTGAAATTTTCTCTCAGTGTTAAAATCGGTGCATCAACACGAGGAATGGGGCACCCCGCATGACACTGGCATGGTAAACATCTGCCTGAGGATGAAGACTGCCCTTTGCAATTTTTGCATTTTGCAGATGGCACATTTAGCAGACAAACACAGTGCTGCGTGGGTCCCATAAGGCTGGGTCCTAACCACTGTGTGCTACAGCATCTTAGATTCTGGTCCCCAAACAGACAGAACAGCCTAAGCCTTTTTTTCTTTTTCTTTTTTCTTGCATGCAAGATTGCTTTCAGCAAGTTGTGCCTTCTGGAGGCCATTCGTCTTCCCCTCCATGCTGTCACGGAAGTGTTTTGGGGTTGTTGAGCTAAGATTTTCCCTTTGCTGGCATTCAGTGCCTCACACAAAGCACCAAAACCTACACTCAGCTTGAAGGTTTAGCTGGGAAGTATTACAGGGAAGCACCACATACGATCGTTGTTGACCAGACCTATGCAGCCTCCCACCCGCAATCCCTCAAAAACTATTCACTAAATCGATTCCATCCACACAGCGATGGTTAGAGCTGGGCAACACTTGCATACTCATTAGCATGATTGATTTCCCATTATCTAATTAATTACTGCAGATTTCACATTTTCACGTTACCTGCTTTGTCATTTGTTCAAAAAGAGCAAATGGCCCCTCACCACAAGGTGATGGCACTGAATTTGTCTTCGCCCTGTACCTTGCATTTTTCCCTGAATTGGTGCAAAACTCCAACCAGGCACCAGCAAGAGCGGTCCAGGAGGTCTCTGCACACTCCATCCCCTGCCTGAGGCTGGAGCCAAACCTCTTGCAGGCCTCTCATGCTGCAGGTGCCAAAGGCTCCCCAGGTAACCCAGCCCAGTGCCTTGCTGTTCTCACTGTCAGAATATTTTGCTGGTATCTGACCTCCGTGCTGCAATTCAAATGCGTTGCTTCTTCCTCTCTTGGATGCTGAAAGCTGATGATTTCCTGCTTGCACTAGGGGTTTTTTTGCATAAGGAAGGGTGCTTGTTACAGTCATTCTGCCTGACTCTTCACTCGGTTTCCGTACTTATACCAATAAAAGAGAGTGGGAAATTGTACTTGCTTTATGTGGAACAAGAGACTATGGAAGAGAGTGTGAAATCAAGCCCGTAATTTTTTATTCTAAACCATACGTTACAGATATGGTTCCTATAAAGTACTCATTTAACATTCAGTTTCATTTCTCCATAGGAGTAATTAGCTTGCAAGGAGGAAAATCATTTAATTAGGCCCACAGCTGATTAGAGCCTGGTACATAGCCTATCAAAATAAAGGAGAAGATACAAATTGATTTCAACATGTTTTGGGTCAGACCCAATCTTCCAAAGCAAATAGAGAGATAAGACAGCATCTGCTGACTATTCACCTGCCAAGTCTTTGTGCTGATCTCTAATTTTAGGTCCTGCAGGCAATTGTCCGGGTTATTTACCACCTGGGCTGTCTTGGTCTTCTCTCAAACGTGCATATTGACGTACGAGCACTCTTATCTCTACCATGATAATACTGGCCCAACAATACTAGCAGTGTGAGGTTCAGGATCAATACTGATTCCTCCCTTATTCAGCTGAGCAGCATTTTATTTACCTAATTACTAATTTCTACTAAGGGCCTGAACTGGCCAATCTTGACTAAGCAGTCTAAAAAAGCATGAATTGGACATGTTACAGAAATGCAAAGAGTTATCATTACTGTACAATATGGGATGCACCTACGATCTTCCCGTCACAGATCCACTTGGATCCATCACGGCTAATACAAGTGACACAATCCTATGGCTGGTAGTAGGTCTGCATCAGCCACACTAGGCACTAATTTTTCCCTACTGGGAACAGAACCCAATGATTTGCTTACATAATTACTGCAGGCCTATAAATATGTTATAGATATCTGCTCTTTGACAAACAAAAATCTGTTCTCCCATAGAAGTAGCCTGGCTCAGTAGCACATAGCTTGGCTCCTGGAGAATGGCCATATGAAAAGACATCAGGAGACCATCTCTAATTTCCTTCTCGTCTCAAAATCTGGTTTCCCCAGCTTACAACCCAGTTGATTTTGGATGTCCAAGCACCCAGGTGAGCAATCTACATGCTTAAATTTCTAAATACAACTCTTTCTTTTCTGGTTTCTCATATGTAATAAATATTCTATAAACGAACAGCTGCTAACTACTTTGTTGGTCTCCATAGGACACGTGAACTCATTCTTCCATATCTAGATGGATTTTCAGACAAAAGAGCAATGCAAATTTGTTGGAGCTTCTTCCCATGAAGTCAGCAGACATGATTCACAGATACAGAGGAAGCAGGTACCTTGGGTAAGAAAATGTTATTTTTTTATGTTCAGAGGATAGATGCCATTGAGATTGTGTTACTGCTGGCTGATTTTATTCATAAAGCCCACAGCTGCATCCCTGTCCTCTTAAAGTGGACATTCCATTTGCCAAAGGTAGACTGGTTTCAGCTCCATTTGCTAGCACATGTGCACAACCCTGCTCTGTTTCTCTCTCTGTCCTGGACTGCAACAGCAGTGCTAAGCATCAAGGCAGCTTAGAAGACGATCACAGCAAGGCAGAATATGCTTCCACTGCTACATGATTTGCTTATATCAAAGCTACCTAACAAGGAGGCCTGACTGCAAATTTTATTGGGTAAAGCAGAAATGTTTACTTTATCAGCTCGTTCAAGCAGTGACCTCAGGCAGATGCCCAGGCCCCCCAAAAGAACTCTAACACAAAGTGGGTGGGAGTCATGGTTTCTTCAAAGTCTCTTTGCACTGCCCTAGTCCATATATTTTGTGGAAGCTTAATCCAATACAAATGTACACAAGTCCCCTTTCCTACGCCAAGGGAAGGTAGTAAGGCCATGGCATGTCTGAGGTTCACATCCAAAATCACGTAACAAATCCTTCCTCTGCAGTGTATCATAATGCCGAACACAACGGACTGGGGACTGGGACACCCAGTCATCCTCCCAGCTTTTCCCGTGCCTTTGGCGAGTGACACTGGCCAGTTGTTGCATCTATGTCCCATTTCTTTTTTCTGTTTTAAAATGACAGCAGTGATACCACTGCCTTTTGTAAAGCGCTTTGAGCGCAGCAGCATCAGTGAAGATTTTTAGGACAATGCTATCCAAAATTGCCAGGCATGGTTTAGGTGAAACAGAGTTCAGCAGAGCAGGATGATGGAGTAAATCAGTGTCTCTCAAGCTTTTCAGTCTATGCCTCACTCCAATCAGTTGAGAATAATTTCATGCCTGATCACAGAAACGGCTGCAGGGCCTGGCGGCACGGTGCTGCACGTCTCGCTGGTCGCGGAGTGCTGGCAGAGAGGGGCATTCAAGGTACCTGCAGCCAAACTCTCAAGGACGCGAAGATACAAATACTGTCTTTCATAATACAGCAATTAACAAGAAATGAATGCTACAAGGGACTGGCATTCAGTCTGAAGTACTGTTTTTTTCAGATTTGACTTTCAAGCATGTCTGTTCCATAGCATTTCATAAACCCTCGCTAAACCCCAAACAAAACCAGGAGAAATTCAGTTGTTTGGGGCAAGCCAGTGATTCAAACAGTGCAGCGAACTGGTCAAGAGCAGGCAGCAAGCTGGACTAGCAAAGATCACGTAGAGAGTCCACCAACCCACATGTGTGGGAGTCACTCAGGTCCATAGGACCCCACAGTATCTATAGCATTTATTTGTTGCTGTGGTCCTTGGACCAAGCCACTCTCCAAGCCTATGCCTGGGTACAGTTCAAGGGGTAGGACAGGCCGAGAACCAATCCAGCAGGCACACTGGATGAGACTGCACAGACACCACTCCTCCACGCTGCACAGTCCCTCAGCATTGTAGCAGCAACAATGTTAACCCACCAACAGCGCTAACCCCGACACCCCACATACCTTCATGTCCCATAACCTCAGCTTTAAGCTCTGAGAGCAGCTCTCTGATGGGCTGCCACACATCTTCAGGCACCACAAACTTCAAAAACCCATCCCAAACTGAAAGCAAACCACACATAAAATAAAATGATGACTAAAAGCCACATGTCCACCAGTAGCAGCCCAGAGGAGCTGCAGAGTCAAGTGGCTACAGTGACGTTTGCCATTTGAGATCAGGGATGGAGAATGGTCTTTGGCCCTGCTTTGTTTGGTGGGATAGAGATTGTCAAAGTGTCTCAAATTGGGCTTGGGCACCGACAAAAATGTTCCTTCTGAAACTTCTTTCTATTTGACTTTCGGGTGTTCTGGTTTCTCCATCTAGGACACAGTTAATGATCGGAATCACAGGTGAGATAAGAAATTAAATGGGATTTGAGATGCTGAGACGGGGAGCTGAAACCTGTCAGTGCCAGCCCTGAGTGCAGATCCCCTCCTGTGTGGGAAGGCAGCTCACTCTTTGCTAATTGCCTGTGCTTTGCAACACCCAAGGAAATAGGGGCGTGGACTCCAAGGCACAGTGAAGGAGGCCATGTCTTGACATAGCAGATAAGACACAGTAAGGAATTTAAAAAGATGGAAGAAAGAAACATGCAGTAGCTGCAATGAGCCAAATCCGAAAAGCATGGTAGGCCTATTTATTTCTTTAAGGCTGTATGTGGGTAACAGTGAATGAAGTTACTTGAATTACGGATCCTCAGCTTCAGAGCTCTGCCCTCATCACGGCTCAGGGCAGCCAGCCGCTCTGATGTCACTGATCTCACGGGCCATGTCACGCCAGAGGACGGATTTTGGAAACGACAGGCGTTGTGGCATTTAAAAATGTAAATACTGCCACTCCAATCACAAAGTGCAGGCAGTGAAGAAACCGCAAACAGTTCAGGTTTTGGGGTGTGGCTGCTGATGGCTCTCCCTTCTGCTTCTAAATATAAAGTTTTTCAAACTTCACCATGCAGTGACGGACACCGCTTATCACTGAAGGCCAGCTGTTTCTTCAGCACTCAGCTGTTCCCGCTGCTTGCTTGCAGAAATGGAAAAGAGCTATTTAGAGAGGCAAACCTGCAAAGCCTTTGAGCACATGTATATCTTAGAGCTTGTCCTTCAGTTCTTAAATTCAGTTGATCTTCTGTCACACCCATTTTGCACCTCTGCACCCGCCCTGACACCACCAAAGCTAGTCCTGCGTCACTGACACTAATAAAAACAGAGCCAGAACGATTCATTCTAGGTATTTTAAAAGTTTTTATAGTGCCTCCTTCAGAAGGACTCAGTTGAATTCAATCTAGGAGAAATAATCTTGCTAAAACTACTCGGGACTCTCTAACACATTGCTGCACACTGTACTGAAGGCTCCTTCGATGCAGCCACCGGTCCACGTGTGTCAGAGCTTGTTTGGTACGAGCCAACCCATACGGTGTCCTTCCTAAATGCACGTGGGTTCACTCTGGATATCATTAGCGGACAGGGTGGGGTGAGGGTGTGTGTGAACAGAAATCAGGTGGCTTTCGTGACTGCGCTGGTCCCTATTTTGCACTCCTTAACAGCACTGCACGTACACACGTTAGTGCAGCTGGCTTCAGTGGCCCCGCTCTTCCCAAAGTACCCCTGCTGTGCAGGGGAGGGTGGAAGCAAGGGGCCCTGGAAAGTGCCAGCATCAATGTGAAATTGTGCTCAATCGCCTTCAAACAACTGTCTTCAGAATACTTCTGTCCACATTTAAATGCAGAGAGAGGAATCACATTGAGTCTGATGGTTTTTGCCCCAGGGGTGGTTAGAGCTGCTGGGTTCGGGTCCCAGGGAGGGCAGGGGAGGGCGAAGGCGGCTTCAGCCCAGCAGCCGGATCGGACCGAGCGCCGAGGGGTGTCCGGTGAAGGCAGGGCTTGGCAAGGTGCACAGCACGGGCTACGCACCTTCCTGAAGCACTGCCCTGCACAGTGCTACACTTGTTTGGACTCCAGTGCTTCTGAGGCAAACGGTGCGTGTTCACAGTGCGGCGGGGAGCAGCAGGAGAAGCTTCAGGCCTTCAGAGCCTCAGTACATCCATACCTGAACCCTGGCCTTTCATACAAGCATATCCCACTTCCACCCAGGTGCATTTATACACCTAGAACGTTCATCTTCCTTTCTGGACATAAGACTGATTCCACAGCACGTGTACAAACCAGTTTAAGACAGATACATTCAGACACATACACGAAGAAATACAGGTGCTCTGAAAATCTGAGATACTAGATCAGTATGCTAATGTAATGATCTAGTAAATGCTAGATCGCCATGGCCACAGTAGAGAACAACGGTTCCTTATCTGTACATCTTTGCATTCTCTTTACTACGTGCCCTACGCACGTGGTCAGGCAAAGGGAACTTCCTTTCCTGTGTGGACAACACAGACATATGCATATACGGTTTCATGCTATTTCATAACAGAAAGCAACGTCAAACAGTGTCTAAACCTACTTCCACTTAAGTCAACAGCAAAACTGCCATAAATTTCAATGGGTTTACAGTGAAAATTGTACTCTCACCTACATGCAGCAGAATTTCAACAGTTCAAGCAGCAAGTGGAAAATGTTACGGCATTTTTTTTTTACTGTTGCAATCTAGGCACCAAATTCTCTTCTGCCTTGTAATTCACGGAGTCAGACTTTTTCCAAGCAGATATAAAATTCTCTTAAATTACAGTCACAATGCTCCTTTCTTCACAGCCTTGTATTTCATCTTATCCCTGATGCCTGGACCAAACGGCAGTAAAATGTGATCTGTGTTTCAGCAAGAGCCACATTGCACTTGCATATCTGAGACAACAAGATACAGACTAATAAATTACCAGGTGTAATGTATATGTAGTTTTACCACAATCCTGTAAAAAGAGTAAAGCATAATCCTTATTTTAATCTGAATCGCTGTTATCCTCTTAAAAGGAAACCGTAGCTGACACCTTTTGCCAAGGAACAAACACACAGGACAATATTCTGCAACCCTCCTTCACACTGAATAGCTCTTACTCAAATAGTTCAATTAAAATCAATAGGACCACTTGTGTGCCTAAGCGCTGTTCTGCGGGAGGACTGATTACAGGCTTCAGCACTTTTGGCCTGAAGATGTACCAATGTGTGATCACAGCACAGCTTAAAACGTGCCTATTCTAAAACTACTTGCTTGCATTAAAACCAACCAGTTTTAGGCAACGGCTGTGCAGCAGCTATCCGAGATAAGGATGCAAAGTTAGCAGCGCAAATAGGATGGTGTGGACAGGAAAGGTGCCGAGCTCCTTCCTGTTCAGCCTGTACACCAGCAGCCAGGCTATTCTGGTAGATGGCTTCTGTGTATCCAGATGACGACAGACAGCTGAATATACTGGCAAGCTTTGGAAAGCTGGCAGTACCTCTGACTGCATTTCTGAGAGCTTTCCACTGCTTCTTTTTTCAGCAGGTTCGACTATTGTGCAGAGTTCAGTAATTCTTTTAAATCTCTGCGCATGTTTTTGCAGTGCTGCTGTCTTCCTCTCATGCCTGCGCACTGTAAGGGGTCACGGATGTTTGTGCCAGACACATTTTTACAGCATTTCTGGCATCCCATTTGTGTCGTCTTTTTCATTCCGATTCATTTCTTGCCATGCTTTCCACTACGAAGGCGGGAGGCTTTTCCTTCGGTTGCAGTCGCACGCCAATGTTCTTCTGCCTTGCAGCCCTGACAGTAAGGAGAAAAAGAATTGAAATCTGCTTGAGATGCCAGCTAGCTTTTGAGGACCCCCCACCGCGTTGGCGGTGGCGAGAAATCCCACAGCGGGCACACCAAGAGCCCCCTGCTCGCTGTCAGACGCGCAGGGGCCCACCCCACCGGCCCGGCGACGCCCAGGTGCCCTCCGTTTGCCAGCACTGGGGGAGCAGGTTGGCCTTTTGCCCCCGGCGCCCGCCCGAGCTCCCTGAGCACCGACACGAGGCGGCGTCTCCTCAGGGCCTGCTGCCCCGCTTCCCCCGGGGGCTACCGGGGACCCCGCGCCCCGCTGCCCTCCCCGTGGCCTGGAGGGAGCAGCGCGCCCGTATTTACAAATAAAAATAGTCATCGTTGTGTGAAGACAAAACCCACGCAGCACCCGCCGCCCGTTCGTGCCCGCGGAGCAGCTCCGCGCCCGGCCCGGCCGCCCCCGCGCGCATGCGCAGCCCCCCCGGGAGGGAGGGGCCTCGGCTCGCCTCAGCCGCTGGCAGAGCGCCGCGGCGGGGGCGG
>Ga0065711_1040172_pt1 | contig 17182 bp, 10 predicted proteins | sample Hoacrofraction12_FD_59098 | JGI IMG/M metagenome (GOLD analysis project Ga0065711, IMG submission 59098) | Hoatzin crop microbial communities from Cojedes, Venezuela - Epithelial fraction 12 v2 (version 2) | ecosystem: Host-associated > Birds > Digestive system > Esophagus > Crop | place... | reverse complement strand
CCACCAGTCCCTCCTTGTTTGTTAATACAAGGTCCAGCAGAGCGCCTTTCCTTGTTGGTTCCTCTACCACGTGCATCAGAAAGTTATCATCGATGCTCTGTAGGAACCTCCTGGATTGCACCTGCCTAGCTGTATGGTCTTCCCAGCTGATGTCAGGGTGGTTGAAGTCTCCCATGAGAACCAGGGCCTGTGACTGTGAGGCTGCTTGCAGCTGCTTGTAGAAGGCCTCATCAACTTCCTCCTCCTGGTCAGGTGGCCTGTAGTACACACCCACAGTAATGTCACCTTTATGAACCTGTCCTTTAACTTTAACCCACAAGCTCTCAACTCATTCCTCATCTGCCCCCAGGCAAAGCTCAGTGCATTCCAGTTGCTCCCTCACATAGGGAGCAACTCCACCACCTCTCCTTGTTGGCCTGTCTTTCCTAAAGAGTCTGTAGCCATCCATAACCGCATGCCAGTCATGCGAGTTTTCTCACCACATTTCTGTGATGGTGACCAAGTCTTAGCCTTCCTGCTGTATAATGGCTTCCAGCTCCTCCTGTTTATTGCCCATGCTACGTGCGTTGGTATAGACACCCTTGAGCTGGGCTGTCAGTCTCACCCCTGACCCTGGCACGCGAAGCCTGGGCTCATCCCTAGTGAGCCAAGATAAGGCTCAGTTCTCCAGGTATGCAAACTTGATACCGTTTGCTCTGTGTTTTTGGTTAGGCGTGCTTTCCAACATCTCTCCCTCTCTAGGAAAGTCCTTATATTTCTCCCCATTCTTTCTCTACCAGTAACATTTAACCTGCTCTGACTTACAGCCGGAGTTCTGTCTCCAAAAGTGGTCTGTGTGTTAAAGGTTTTCTGAACATTTTCCTAAGCTGTTTCATTTGTGGGCATAATGGCATTTCAAATTGGTTATGTTTTCACCTATTTCTCTTGCCTCGTCTGCTCTGGGGACTAATTTTTCTGTTCCAGCTGGTTGACAGCTGTATTAATTCATTGCATGGGTTCCTGATTATGATTAATTTTTTCCTACTTATCTCCAAATTATTTCTCCTGTTCTTTTTTGAAATAAGTTAAAACTTCTTTAATGCCTATGACATCTGTGAGTATTAATTGATCTGCTCTACAGGGTGTTAATAGTATTATTAGGTACTGTGCAGGAATTCCTTCACTGTTTCACTCCGTTAACTCTGGATGAAAAACTGGTCACGACCCAGCAATGTGTGCTTGCAGCCCAGAAGGCAAACTGCATCCTGGGCTGCATCACAAGCAGTGTGGTCAGCAGGTCGAGGTAGGGGATTCTGGCCCTCTGCTCCGCTCTGGTAAGAGCCCACCTGGAGTCCTGTGCCCAGCTCTAGGAGTGCTCAGCACAGGACAGACATGGATTTGTTGGAGCGGGGCCAGAGGAGGACACAAAAATGATCAGAGGAATGAGGAATGGCTGAAAGAGTTGGGACTGTTCAGCATGGAGAAGAGAAGGCCACGGGGAGACCTTACTGCAGCCTTTCAGTACTTAAAGGGGGCTTATAGGAAAGACGGGGAGGGACTTTCTATAAGGGAGTGTAGTGATAGGATGAGGGGCGATGGTTTTAAACCTAGGGAGCATAGATTTAGACTGGATATAAGGAAGAAATTTTTTACAAAGAGGGTGGTGAAACACTGGAAGAAGTTGCCCAGAGTGGTGGGAGATGCCCCATCCCTAGAAACATTCCAGCTCAGTCTGGATGGGGCTCTGAGCAGCCTGATCCGGCTGATGTTGTCCCTGCTCGTTGTAGGGAGGGTTGGACTAGATGACCTTTACAGCTCCCTTCCAACCCAAACCATTCTATGATTCATAAAGCTGAGGCCTTTTTAGGATAGGGTGCGAGTCCTCTAAGAAAACCAAACTCTTGTTGGAGTGTTCCTCTGCTTCCCCCTACCACTATAATCCAAAACACTTTAAGTAGCATTATCTTCTATTTTCAGATATTGTATCTTGTTTCCTAGACAGAGGAGTTGTTGATTACTGCCACCTTGGATGATATGCTTTAGAAAATGCTGTGATGTATTAAAGATTGCAAGCCCTCCTTAAGACTGATTTATCTAAATGCCCAATTGCAAGCGTCACACTAGTCTGTGGAATAATTCAAGTGTTAAAACTATGTGTTAAACTTTTATGTTCTTTGGCTTTCATAAAAATGAAATGTTAAAACACAAAATGTGGATTAAACAGCATTCTCATGCTAAGTGAAAGCCCAAGTTCTAACCTTTTTTCCTGTCTACTCTAATTGCAGATTTCGACCAAACAGATGGACGTATATCAACAGAAGAAACATAAAGGAGACCAACTTGATCCTGAATCAAGTTGTTTTGACTGTTAGAATTAGTTAGACTTCCTGTTGTGTTAAAATGTGTTAAATTCCAAACATTACCTCAACAGATTAGACTGCAATGAACTGAAAATATCTGTTTATGGCTTTCCTAAAAGAAGGGCCCAGATTCTGCTGCTGGAAATCTTGGAAGTACCTGTGGGAGTTACTTCAGGAAGGACTTGCCTTCAGGGGTCTCTGGTTCTACTGGTGCTCCTTGTTGTTTGTGTAAAACCTCTCGGACAATCAGTGCAAATTCCTGACAAACTGCTCCTAATTCTGTCATATTACTACTAATTGGAGCAACACAGGAATCTTTCTTCCCCCTCCTGTAGATACTCAACACTATATATGTAAACTGTTTCGAGGCTTCTTAGCAGCAGAGGTAAGAATGAATCCCTTTTCCATGCTCTTGCCTTGCTAAGGAGTGGAATTGCGGTGGAAAGTGGAGAGGAGGAGGGAATGGGGAGGCTTGGCTTGCAGGGTTGCTCTTCTGGGAGTAGTGACTGTTGATGGGACAAGTTACTTGTCTCCTCATCATGAGAGGAGTGGTTTGCTGCAAGTCTGCTTGCCATTTTCCTCACGTAGTCACTGGAGCTGTTAAGAGTTTTGTTACCCACCGCAGTACAGACAGGCACCTTACTCTGGCTCTGGGCATGTGCTGTCTTCAGAGAGACATAGACATACGATTTTGTGTAATCACTTTGTTAGGACATCTGGCAAGTTGTTGATGTCAGCAGCAACCCCCATCAACTATGTGTTCTGTGGCTGCTGACCTGAAGACCAGAGTAGTAGGGGACTGCTCTGCCAGCCTCAGGCTAAGCTAGACCTGCTGGTAGCTGTGACACAGTTGCATCCCTGGACTATCTCCCAGCTTTCTTCCACAGAATTGAACTTACTCCCACATGGTTTTGTTTTTCAGCTTTTGAAATATTAATGTATATATGAGCTTTAAAAAACTTGGCTTTTATATCTAAATAAGACTTGATCTTCTTTCCTGAAGGTAGTCTACAACCAAAAAATTGAACCTGAAATAGAACATATTGTGAGCAGTATCATCCTGCGCTTGCCCTCCTCTTTACTTTTTTCACAAATGGTTGCTGTTGTCAGTCATTAAATATGAGCTAGATAGACCTTCAGCTTGACCTTGCACTGCTGTACAAAATGTTAGTGAATGGAAAAAGGAACACCAGATTTGATTATCAGCCATGAAACACTGAACTCATTGTAAAATTGATAGAATATAATTGATATTCTAAATACTTTTGTAGGATATGCAAGTCAGATTAGATAGTCTAGTTAATAGCAATCTAGTCTAGCAGTTTTCAAACATGGAAAATTATTGTAGAAAGCAATAGTTATGGAAGCAGTACTTTTACTGTATTAAACTGAACGAAAAGATAACTGCAATGTTGAGACTCATTCTAGTGTTCTGTTAAAGGGGTCATCTATATTATAGTCTGTCTTAGGTTACTGATACCTCTGGATGAATAGAAATCTTTAAACAGATTGCTGAGCAGGTTCTCTGATTTCTTATTCTCTCATTTCTTATTCCATAGTCTGTTATAAAAGACTAGTATTAACTTGAAAAGAAAGGATGGGTTCAGGTAAAGTAAACATAAGGAAATGGAATTGTAAAATATTTAATTCCCATCAGTGCATTTGCATTTTCTGCCTGAAATTTCCAGGTGTTGCACATATAGCTGGCATTTACTATTATGTATATATTAGACAGTATAAATTAAATGGTCTGTTAACCTGCAGGCACATTAGAAAAAAAAAACAAACACTTTTAAAACAAACTATCTGTAAGTATACTTCACAAAGGGTGCAATTCATATCATAGTTCATAAATGCTGGTTTAAGTCATCAGTACTAGTGCATATGCACTTTAAACTGCTCGTAAATGCAATGTGTGCTGTGGCAGATTGACTTGAAATTGCTGAGCGTGATAGAGGTACGTTCAAGCTGTCTCTTTGAAGTTCTTATCTTCTTACAGGAAGTGTGTGGTTTCAAATAATACCAGTTTTCTGATATTTGTTTGGTGTCTCAAACTAAATGACAGAAATATCAAAGTCTCAAAAAAATCCTGACTTACACAGTGAAATATCATTGTCTGGAGTTGTCTGATTTCTTACACTGCCATGACAGCACGATACATGGCAGGGCTGTCACCCCTGTGTTACGAAATGTATGAAGTTAATAGCTGGAGGTGGAGGTGGCAACACTTCCTATCAGCTCACCAAGTGGTTGGAACTAGCTGAAGACTGTCTGCATTTGACCATGTAGTTTTCCTGTGTAGGTCGAAGGCACTAGTACCTGCTTTAGTAAATAATGTTCTAAAGCTTCTTTATAGATACTAATATCAAGGCAACCAGAGCCACCATTTGCACAATAGAGCTAAAGGTTTTCAAACACAGGACTGTGAATCACATCTTTCTCTCCCTCTTCTTCCATGTAACTTAGCAAGCCTGTGAGTTTACCTTCTCGAGTTTTTTCCACAGTCTTGGTAAACTAGTATACGTGGGTTTAATATCCCTATGGAAAAGAGGATTTGAAATTGTATGACACTGACCAAAACCCAGCCTTCTTCTGAAGTTCACAATGAAGCATCCTGCTGTCTGTTGCCATACTCTAGTCAAGACCTTTTTTCTACATGTGTCCAAATGGAGTACAGTAGGAGTACTGTCTCATTTTAACGTGCTGAGAATACCTTTAAGGGAAGGATGTTATTGAAACAGCAACACCACTTGCTGTAGCTGACTATTGTTCCCATTTGATTTTTACTGCATGAAATGAAATAGAATCCCAACAAAAAGGTATAAAAGGTCTAGATGACAAGTGGAAAAGACTTGGTCATGTAGCCCAGAGTTCTTCTCCCAGCAATGAAAGGGAATTTCATGCCAAAAAAGCAACTTTGCTTGTCTTGGATTTCTTTCTAGGTACCAGTGCCTCATTCTCATTTCTAGTAAATGTTAAATTCTGCTAACCACTGAAGTGCAAATACACGTTTCTCTGAACAGCAGCCATACTTCTTCCTTGCAGCATTCACAGCATACACTTTTCTCCCTTAATTTTGTGGTTATGCACTTGCTTGAGCTTTATAGCTGGGAACAAACAAAGTATCTTGCCAATAACAGATGGTGGTGAATGGAAATATGGAATCTATTGAATCATTTGTTCATTAGTTACAGTTTGGATAGAATTATTTTTAACTCAAGCATATCCCTTGGGAATCTAGTTTTTCATTTGCATATTTTTCACTAAATTCTCCTGGGTCCTTTTAAAAACAAGATAACGTACATTAGAACAGCCAACTACATTCAAGCTTATGTGACAGGCACTTTTACATGCATCATAGAAATGCTTACATTCTATTTCTACACAGTATAGACACACTGAATTAATTTTTCTGTATCAAAAGAAGGACTAGAGACATTGATATGGTTGATGGTGTTAGTGAAATCCCCAGGAGAAAAGTTACTTCACAGTCAAAATACAGGAGTGTCATACAGCCATTTTGCACAAACAATGAGTATTTCAACCTCTGAAGCAATTCAGTGTCTCTTGAATAAAAGATAAATAAAAGTTACCGCTTTTTAGCTTAGAAAAAAAGGAAAAAGAAAAAACATCAATACGTATGGTTGCCAAAAATAGCTGATTCTCCCATCTGCTACAGATAGGCTGGAGTAGAGCTGCGCAAGTCCTGCCAGCTCAGTTTTGATTTAAATAACATCTCCTGTAGCAACTGAGCAACTCCCAAAGTAACAAACCAGTAAGCAGATAGAAAAATGTAACAGCAAGGTGGTAATTCCTCCAACTACAGCCAAATGCTACAAATAGGCGAGTTTTCCCTCCCTGTTTCAGCTGAATCAAAAGATTTTGAGGACTGTCATTTTCACCTCCTTCCTCTTCCTTCTTTTCTTTTTTTTTCCTTATTTTGTCCATCTGTTCCATTTTCTCCTGTTGTAAAATAGCAAAAGCTGAAGGAGGAGATTCACTTTGCTCATAGGTTGTGAGATTAGTGGGGTTTTTCTCAATTTTTCTAATTATATGTTACAATGCTTTGATTTGATTTTTGGCATAAAGGTTCTCTTCCTGTCGCAAACAGTCCTTTAAGCTGAAGAATTTCTGGAGCAAATCATGCTGTTAACAGATGTCATCATTGTGGCAATGGTCTACTTAGCTTATGGACCATCTCTGTGAAGGACCTGGAAAACTTGGAAAGGATTTCTAATGAATATTTTATATCATATGATATGAGGATGCAGGGTTGTGAGTCACTGAAGTGTTATGATAAATGATGAGAATATGCATTACCATATTTTGTAGTATATGTTGGTACACAAAACAAACTCAGTGACAGAGGTAACCATAGTGTTTGTGGTTCCATGGGGGTCTTGTGGAATGTGAACAGGTGTCAACCAGTGAGATTGTTCAGACTGACATTTATTTTGTCTGATGCTTGCTCTACTGTTATTTGCCTTTCTGTGCTCTTGCATGGCACACGATAAATCAGGTTTCTGAGATGAAAAGTATGCAGTATAAAGCCACCTTTAAATTCTCAGTGCCTCTTTACACACAGAGAGAGGAGCAAATTGCACTGGAGAGCAAGCTTTGATCCTGCCAACTCTCATGACTTTCTGTAATGCATTGATAGTCAACTGCTGCTTCAGGTAATTTATCATAGAATCATAGAATCATTTATATTGGAAAAGACCTTTAAGATCATCGAGTCCAACCATTAACCTAACACTGCCAAGGCCACCACTAAACCATGTCCCTAAGCGCCATATCTAGATGACTAAATTTTAAATACCTCCAGGGATGGTGACTCTACCACTTCCCCACAGAATTGCAGAGTATATGATTCAGCATGAAAGAGCAAATGAAGATGAGTTTTTAAGGGGGATGTGTATGTTAATTTTCTGGAATTAATCTTTTGCAACAAAGCTCCCATTCATGCTACACCATTGCTTCATAATTCCCATGAGGTGCTTGCTTCCCCTCCATATAAATGAATAGCAGGAGAAGACTACATGGGTTTAGAAAATGATCTAATAAATTTCGAATGCATTAATTAAATCACAGTTTGTAAAAAGATGTTTTATGAAGACTATTTTAAATTTGGAACAATTGTTATGTGTATCTGGAAATAGAAGTGTTTGCTAATAGATCAGCTATACACTTGGTATATTTAAGTGATTGCTTCTTCATCTGTGACTTCTAACAGTACACACTTGTCAAAATTGCTTGGTGGTTTTGTTAGTAATTGCTTGGGTAAAATCGCTAACAGATCGTAACACTTCATGTCTTTATTTGTGGTATAATATCCTTATGTGTTAGGCTGACTGAGAGGCTAAGCCATTTATTTGTAAATCTATTCTATTATTATGAAAAAGCTCTAGTTCATCAAGACAGTAAAATCATGGTAGGCTTACAGTTAGAGCTCTGCAGGTGAAGAAAAACAGATGCAGACACTGCTTGAATCTTATTACCAACAATTTGATACAGCAGTATGTCACTGTTGCTCAAAGCTGTAAAAATTATGAATAAAAGTATATTCAGATAGATTAATTCCATAGAAGTATTTTTTACCCTGTTTGTATCAGCACTTTCATTGTAATGAAGTTGAAGTCAAATCTCCACTTTCCTTCAATATTGTCTGAAAATTCACATGGCTGTTACCGAACTTCCCTGTTGTCAAGCCCTTGGCCTGGATAGTGGTCTAGAACAATCTCAAGTGTATCCGGCACTGCATGGTGTCTGATCTGGGTGAGTTTTGCTGAACGTGTTCCTCAGAAATGTTGCTTGTAGGTTTATGATGGCTCTGTCGTATATCATCAGAATGTCACCGTATGAGAACAGCTTGAGCGAACAGAGCAGTAATAGCCAGAGTCTGGCCATCTCATTTGAACTGTCATACAGACCCATGTCTAAAAATAAAATCTTATTTAAAATAATGTGAAAGACTCAGTTTTTAATACTTGTAAGGGTGCAGTAAGTGTTTGAATTCTGTCTTAACCCATGCAGTCTGGGTTTTGGGCAGCAATTTTTAAATATTTTTTTTAAGATGGTAATGCCTAATCAGGGCTTGTACAGACGTTCAAGACACAGATCGTAACACCACACTAAGAGTCACACTATTACAAAAGGCCAGCCTGAGGGCCATCTTCTGAACGACAAACTCATCTTAATCTTACTACTCATTAATAGCTAGAAATTCTCAGGTTACCATTGTGACTAAATGGTAGTTTGAGCTGCTCACAAATGACAGAGAGACTTCGTACTGAACTAATTGTGGATTCTTACTGATCTTTAACTGAATGACATGGAAGAGAGTTTACTTAAGGTTACTTTATCCTCTTCACTGGGACATCTTACCTTAAGTCTAAAGTATTATTTGACCCCTCAGTTGTCACACTAGGCTTCAGAAGCTGTGTGGGTTGATCTTGAATAATATGTGTCTTTTCCTTATGATGTGCTGAAAGGCATAATAATAAACTGCTTAAGTACACTACTTGATCCGGTGACATGACTTCATCTTAGGTGAAGTGTATATTCCCTTAGAAGTCTTCTGTTGTGACAAAGAGCTGCCTTCCTCGGAACAGTTCTGCTCAGATTGCACAGGAAAAAGAACCTGGCTCATTAAAATGTATTTTGTCATCTGTATGTAAATGCTGTATTTTCAGGACCTGAAAATACAAGGAATTATTCAGAGCTGTCAGTAGGGGAATGACTGGATGATTTAATTGATCTCTTCCATGTCTAATTCTTAAGATTTCATGAATACAGATGAAAATATAAATTAGGAAGTATGCAAAAGTGTCTTTTGCGCTCTCATCTTTCGTTAGGTTGATACTTTTCAGTCAAGGCATGGAAATTTCATAATTATGGCAACTGGAAAACAGATGTATTAATCAAGATCTTATGGGCAGAGTGAAGGAAAAAAAGACTAAATTTGTCCTTTACTCTTTTCCCCACCTCTGCTTTTCTCTGCTTCAGATCTTTGCTCTATACTCACTCTAACTTCCAGATACCATTCTAAAGTACAACAAGGTTTTTTCATATGAAAACCAGTGCAAAAGATGATTTTTCTTTTTTAACTCTAAGACAGGCTTCAGGAAAGAATGTAATCACTATGCAGTTTTTAGATGTCAGAACAATTTTCTTACTCTTAAGGCATTTGCTGACAGGTTTGAGAAGAAGAACAGATACCGAAGTAATTCACTATCTTCGTAAACTGTCATTAGCTATCTGATATAGTCATCTATCTTCCATATTTCTCGGGGCATATTTATTCTGTAATTTATCCCAATGAATAAAGCAGGCAGTTATAGACTTGGCACAAAAGTAGTCCCTTTTTTGTCTTGAGGGTACCCTCTCCACACAATTCATACACTGGCAGCTACTGGAGAGGCATATAGTTTGGTGCACGGAGTCTGAAAGAACATGTCATTCACTTTAAGGAAATTTCTTAAGAAGATATTATTTCTGTATTTTTATGTGTGGTTAGTAATGTATGCATTTATGTTAGGGTTTTTTTATCTGCTTTAATTGCGTATGTCTCTGTAAGGATGACAAGTCAGGATTGATCATCTTTCTATAATCAGTGTCCTTCATAGTGAAAAAAAATCTTCCATTCATTTTGTGAGTTTCATTATTACTTTTGGGCATTCTAAAACAGGCTCCATGAATCTTGCTTTCTATTCTCTTGGTACTTGCTTACAATAGAGATGGAATAATACATTCCACATTTGAAAAGGGATGCGTGTCCCTACATCTATCTTTATCTTATTCAACTGCTTTTGAACATGCCGTATCTTATCCTTTGGCACTTGTGATGTTTTTATATGAAAGATAGAGTCATCTTGGGCAGCAGTGTCCTTTTTCTGACAACATTGCAGAGAATGCAGTCAACATGCTCACTACAGAATTTGCTTTTCACTGTCATATTCCCTGCAGTATGAGCTCTCTCTGCATCATTCTGGGATTTACACATTCGTCAAAAAGGAAGCCAAAACACACGGTGTGTGAACTGTCATTGCTATCCAAACGGGATATGCAAATATGACCAATGCTTTGACGTCCAAAGGCAGCATAAGGCACCATGTAGAAATATTATATTAAGTTGGCAGATCCCTCAATGTTTTTCCATGTTCAATATTTTCCTTAGTCTTTTCACACAGAACTCCTTCAATGTTAAGCTTAGTTGTAACTCTGTTTTTAATTTTACTGATACTTACATGTGTGGCTAAATTCTTCTGTTATGTTGTTGAAAATCAAACAGCTCTTTACAGTTGTGAGCATTCTTTAATCAAACAACCCCCTCCATGTTTAATACCTGAAAGCTGTAATAGATATCTTGAAATTGTGTCTGTTTATATGTGAATTAATTATAGAGTTCTATATAAATATATAATCAAAACTTAAAGTAAAATTCCTGGGAATTATATTATAATTACTGTGTCAGCCTCAAAGTTTTTGAACTAAAGCAGAGATAACTTCAAATATTGAGCCTCACCACCTAGATTTTAGAGCAGTAATTATTATCATGATCTTACTCTGCTGTCAAAAGAGGGGAAAACAGAACAGAGGATATGTCTCCTGTTTGTTTCACTAAAACAGAAGTTGACAGAACTCCTGTCTGGTTAGATTCTTTTATGTGCCAGTACTTTCTGTGGCAAGAACAGTTCTTACTCATTTTTCTTTCCTTTTGCATGTCATCTGCATCTCAGAAAAGCTACCTAGCACTTGTTGTCTATACCAATATTACATTTCATAGGCTCTTGCAGAACTGTATTCTCTTATAACTGTGATTTAATATGCCATCAGATTTTTTCTCCAGCGTAAACATATTTTTCCTTCTTCAATGCAACAAACCATTTTCTTACCATGAAACTGTGGGAGCACTAAGTGTTTGCATATCCTTTGTCAAAAAAAGAAACAGGAAAATAATGCAATTGGAATAAACTGTCTTGTCAGGAAAAAAATGTAGCACTTGTTTCCAGGACATTACGTATGGTGAGAGAATCTAAAACTCCATCATCATCTATGCTGTCTTCTCATGATTTGTGAGATACAGGACAAAATACTCATTCTGGTCTAACATAAATGTGTCTACCTTTTAAGGTGGTGCTATTCAAAGACCTAGTTCGTAGAGTAATACTCAAACATTGCAGCCTTAGCTTTGCCCCTAAAAACAAGAGCAACACGATCCTCCTGGCTGTGCAGAAAAGCTTGCATGTGCAAGTCAAGTGTAATTAATTTATATAGCCTGGATACTTCACCTGGGAAAGGGTAAGCTTAATCCTCATTCTCCGCCCCCTCAGGCATCAGAGTGGGACAGTGAGCACCAGGTACTGCTCTGCGTGTCCCTTCAGCATCCCTTAGGAGACACCTTTGTGTGTACGCAGCTGCTCACACCTCTAAGCAGACAGAAATGAATAAATGCCACAGCACAGTGATGGGAACAGCCAGATTTTATAAATGCTTCTTCTAGAGCACAGTGTTCTTGCTGCTTCTGAGTATGGAGGGTACAAAGAGGAGCTGTTCTCCTCAGGGACCAGCAGACCCTACACTCTCTGATGGCATTAAATAGTGTCTGGAAAATGGGAAGAGGCCTTCTGATATTGGGTGTTTTGAGCCCAGAGGGATTTATTCAGCAGTAGTCTATCAGAGCTCTCTAAGTTGCTGAAAAACAGCAAAGAGTAACCGGTACACAATGACTTCGCAGAGAAGAGAGATAGAGATGCAGTAGGTCACCTGGGATGTTACCTTGCAAGGCACTGGCTTGCAATCTGCAGGAAGTTTGGCATTCCCATCACCCAAGCAGTGTTCATATAATATCAAGATAAGAAGCCTCATTAAAGACATGAAGTTCTTGCTAGGACTGGGACCCTAGCAAGCTTCCCTAGAGCTTCCAGTTGTATCAGTTTTGGACTGGCTTAATACATTAACTGACTTGGTGCTGTAATTCACTTTAGCTATATGGCTAATTTGCAAGGCTTAAAATGTGCTAGAGTAGCATGATTATGAAGCGTTAAGCTCTTCTTTCAAAAAAAATGCAAACAAGTACACAAATATTAAAAATATTTTACCATTATGTTCTGTAAATACTTCTGAAAACATTAATTTAAGAAGTGTGTGAGTATGGGTAGGCTTCCTACAAAACTCACAGACTGCTGAGTGATGATGAGTATTTATATCACTAAAAAAGCCTTGTCTTTTAAAAAACCTAGAAATACTCTGCAGTGCATGTGTACAGAACTTCAAAAGAACTTTATTTGATCAGTACCTCATGGGATAACAGGTAAGGAATTTTATATGCAGATTAAAGTGCAGTTTCCTTCAGGAGTTATGATATATTCCTGATGAATACTGAAATTCTGAGAAGGCTCATCAAATCTTCTTTCCTGTAGTTCTCAGATTCACCAAATGAGTTTCAATTGCCTGTCTTGCTGCAAAGCCCAAGTGTCTAAGGTAATACATACACAAAGGATGAGATCATTCCCTAGCCTTCATTTGAGTGTACCCATTCACAACTGAAACATAGTACTTTTGCCTTGTCTAGGTTATTCCGTAATGTGGTTTGGTATTCACTAGTTTTGTGCTACAGGAACTGGTGCATGAGCTCTTCTAACCAATTAACTCCAAATAAATCCAAATGTTTATTGTTCTTCCTATCTCATTTCTGTAGCTAGGGAGTGCAGTTGTGACAGCCTTCCTGAAATCAGACCATTGTTTCTTAAATCATAAGAACAAAGCTTTTAGAGAAGCAGATGCAAGACAGCCACAGAAGGGATTCTCAAACCTGATGTGTTGGTAGCATTAAAGTACTCAAGCTGTTTGTGAGTTTGCGTGTCTCAGCAGAGACCTGGCAGCCACAGTTGCTGTGGGTGACTTGCAGTACTGCTGCTAAGGAAACACCTGCCAGCGTATGCATGGTCTTTGGCCCACTCGTACCAAGACCAATTCTTTCACCTAAGTAAAGTACTGAGTAGCAGTATTTACTCTCTGATATTTTGTAGGTATGTCTGAGGTTACTGAGGTTCTTTCTGAAGTAAACCAGTCTAATCCACCATAAACATCCTGATAACATTGTCAGCATACAGTATTTATAGATAGTTACCAAGAATGCACAATACTACTTTTTAATCTCGTCTTCTGTCAAGGAGTCAAGAAAAGTGAGTCTCTGGGGTTAGCTCATGCTGTTGCCAGGCATAGCTAGATGGATCAGAGGCAAAATGTCAGTACTCCTTCGTCAAGAGTCTCTGAGGTGAATGTAGGAAGAGAAACACAGAGAATCAGATAGTGCTGATGAAGAGGAACTTAAATTTCTTCCATCAGCTCTCTGTAGCTGCAATTATGATGACCTTTCACGTTTACAGAACATAGTGGCAGAGGTATTTGGCAAAACTGCATAGGCATCTTAAAGTGGAATACTTGGAATATGAAGAATAAACATTTATTACACTTCATTGCAATGCCTGTTTTTTTTTCCTCTCTAACAGTACATAACAGGAAGCCACTTTGTCTTGAGAGAAGTTAGGAAAAAAATGCACAGGCAATCATATGTCTAATTTTTTCACATAATTGCTGCAATTATACATTCAGGTTGGACAGTTGCACATGAAATAACTGTAATTGGCTGCTTGTGCGTCCCGTAAGTAGCTATGTTCATGCAATCACAGTAAATCCACATGCAAATTAAACTCAGAGTTCCAATCTGTTATTCCAGCATGTTTGATGTGTTTGTGTCCCAGGTCTTCCTGAAAGCTTTTCTGGTCTGTTAAAGATAGCCAATAACTTTGTCCAGCCAATGGAAGCATATCAGCTGTGACCACTTCAGTTTGAATATTTGCTAGGATTGTGCTCGTACTAATGAGTATAACACCAACATTGTTGCTGTCATTCTTAGCTTTATTTGCTGACTAAAAGTTGCATGAAAGATCTGCCTATATTCTTTGGCAGCTTTTGAGATACATAAGAAAAAGCCTTAGGCTGGATCTAACCTTTTTAAATTCTGCCTTTCAAAGAAATACATCATGAATTCACTTTCCTTTTCGTTTAAAAAGATCAAGGAGGAGCTGTCTGAGCTGAGCAGATTTCCCTACTGCATGAATACACCAAGTTCACAACAAAATGAGCTCGTGGGATCCTACCTAGCTTGTACAGTCAAGCTGCTTGTACATAACTTTCTTCAGGGCAGGCTTGGAGAGCACTAAGTCTCAGATCACAAAACACCTTTGCTTTCTCTTACAAAATGAATATAGAAGAACTTGCAATTTCCAGCTGCAATTCCTTCAAGACTACACGAATTCTGCGTGTGTTAGAGCAACTGGCAAAACTGCACTGTGAAGATTCCCCAAGCACCTACATGTACTGTGGACAAAAATGTACCTCTACATTCTGAAGCTTTTAAGTATGTGATGTGGATTTTGCCCTCATTCTTGTAAAGAACTATGTGGCCCAAACAACAGCCTCTATTGTTTTTTGGCAGAGAAAGGACTGATGCTCCTGAAGAAAGAAGTTCTACGTTACTAAGCCTAAATAATGGTCTTCAGTCCTGGACTAAATAAACCTTACACTATTCTTAGCAATAAAAAGCTTTTGATGCTATTTCTATGTATGCTAAGAGACATTTTTGTACTAAAAGGGCACATTCTTAGTGCTATGCCAAGTGAAAAAGTATCTAAGAACACCTTATTTCCGAACCCTTATAGCTATAAGGCTAGCTACAAAAGTGAAAAATAAAATTGGTGATATTTGTGAGGAGTTAGCAAGTCCAAGGAAGATCACTTGGTCTGAAATTGTTAACTGAAAATACAGATGGAAAAGGAATTCGAAACTTTTAAACTGTGCTGCCTTCGAGTAGCTCCTTTGCCTGACATTGCTGGAAAATTTCAACCATCCAGATGAGTTGAAACTGTCTTCTAAATGTTTATTATTTAATGGATGTTCTTAAAATTAAGAAGCTTGGAGTTTTTTTAACAGTGATAGTTGACTATGAGCAAATATGTTTGTTTGCAGTGATGCTACAGGATCACAGAATACCTGAGGCTGGAAGCGACCTCTGGAGATCAGCAAGTCTAGCTCACCTGCTCAGCGCAGAGTCAGCTACAGCAGGTCACTCAGGCTGCATCTCCACCTGTTTCTTTCATTCTGATTTGGTCTTTTTTAAGAAGAGAGTAAAGATTTTAAATAGTAGTACTTCTAACGAAACCACAGCCTTGTAAAAAGGATATATGTATGACAGGAGAATGAGCCCCTTACTATTAGCTCTGTATCTCTTGCATTTCAGTATACTTGCTGACGTTCACTAGATGGCTTTAGGTAACTTTATTTTGGGGTCATGCTATAATGAATAGTGTAAATTCTGGACTGTTGGTGTGAATAACAGTATCAGTACGTACTTCGGTAAATTGTTTTATCTCATAGCCTCTGCTTTAGAATAGCTGAATATACAGCCCAGCAGTTCAAGTGCCTATTTGAGGTTAACTTGAAACCAGTCTGAGGTTGTTAGGGCTCATATGTAAAGTAAATAAAAGTGATCCTGGCCATCTGATATTACTTGTCATTTTCTTTGTATCTCCTGCTGTAAAAAAGAGCACTTAGCCACATGATACCCTTTCTGTTCTCCATTCCTGAGGCTGCTCAGGTCACTGATATTGATGTCTATAACAATGTGATGGAATATTGGTAGGACAGGGATTTTAAATGTCCTTCATTGTGGTCTTCCCATCTTAAATGTGAAGACATCTTGTGGATCAATTCCCTTACTTCTTTCTAATTATATAGGTTTTCTTTGCTTCTGCATGGTATTACTGGGGGAAAAAACTGAGCAATCGCGAATATGAAAAACAAATGGCTATATTTATAGCTGCCTTAGTAGATCTTGGCAGTAAGAAACAAGTGCAGTTTAATTATCCAGGTCTCTGGGCTTCCCATAACCCTTGTGATATAACTGAGAGAATATTTTTCATACTTTCTTATGTTAGATTCCGATTTTTAACCTTAGATAATGTACAAAAAATAAAAATTTTCAAATACATAATGAGGCTTGAAGCTTTTGTTATTCTCTGAAAGGTGAACAGTATTTTACACAATTAATAGAGGATGTGAAACATACAGTACAGAAACTATTTGGTTTTTAAAGTAGTTCAAATACAGTAGCAGCATCCATAAGGTTATTTGCTTAATAAATTTTCTTTCACATTCCTACTTACCTGTATAGGACTGTATTAGGTTAACTGAGGATAGAGTTTTATTTCAGAACTTTTTTTTCCTTTTTCCTAAATTCTATAATCTATCTTTTCAACTCCTTGGATTATCTGCTTAGCTGATTAAAAAAAAGTCATTATATCACAGAATCACAGCATGTTCAGGGTTGGAAGGGACCTCTGTGGGTCATCCAGTCCAAACCCCGTGCCGAAGCAGGGTCACCTACAGCAGGCTGCACAGGACCTTGTCCAGGAGGGTCTTGAATATCTCCAAAGAAGGAGACTCCACAACTTCCCTGGGCAGCCTGTTCCAGTACTCCGTCACCCTCAGAGGGAAGAAGTTCTTCCTCGTGTTCAGAGGGAACTTCCTATGCTTCAGTTTGTGCCCATTGCCCCTTGTCCGGTCTCTGGTCACTACTGAAAAGAGTGTGGCCCCATCCTCTTGACACCCACCCTTAGAATAGTTATAGGTATTTATAAGGTCCCCTCTCAGCCTCCTCTTCAGGCTGAACAAGCCCAGCTCCCTCAGCCTCTCCTCATAGGACAGATGCTCCAGTCCCCTCATCATCCTCGTAGCCCTCCGCTGGACTCTCTCCAGTAGCTCCTCATCTTTCTTGAACT
>Ga0065711_1006491_pt1 | contig 17182 bp, 5 predicted proteins | sample Hoacrofraction12_FD_59098 | JGI IMG/M metagenome (GOLD analysis project Ga0065711, IMG submission 59098) | Hoatzin crop microbial communities from Cojedes, Venezuela - Epithelial fraction 12 v2 (version 2) | ecosystem: Host-associated > Birds > Digestive system > Esophagus > Crop | place... | reverse complement strand
GCTGATGTAGTTGCCAAGCCACTCTCCATCATATTTGAAAGGTCATGGCAGTCAGGCAAAGTCCCTGTTGACTGGAAGAAGGGAAACATTGTGCCCGTTTTTGAAAAGGTTGGAAAGGAAGACCCCGGGAACTACCAACCTGTCAGCCTCACCTCTGTGCCTGGGAAGATCATGGAACAGATTGTCCTAGAAGCTATGCTCAGGCAGGGAGGTGATTTCAGACAGCCAGCACAGCTTCACCAAGGACAAGTCCTGCCTGACCAACCTAGAGGCTTTCTATGATGGAATGACTACATCAGTGGACAAGAGAAGAGCAAAGGATGTGATCTATCTGGACTTCTGTAAAGCCTTCAACACAGTCCCTCACAACATCCTTCTCTCCAAATTGGAGAAATACGGATTTAATGGGTAGACTGTCCGATGGAAAAGGAATTGGTTGGAAGGTCACATCCAGAGGGTAGTGGTCAATGGCTCGATGTCCAAATGGATGCCAGAGACAGGTTGTGTCCCTCAGGGGTCCCCACCAGTGCTGTTTAATATTTTCATCAATGACATAGACACCAGGGTCAAAAGCACCCTCAGCAAGTTTGCAGATGACACCAAGCTGAGTGGTGCAGTTGACACACCAGCAGAATGGGGTGCCACCCAGAGGGACCTGGACAAGATCAAGAAGTGGGCCCATGTGAACCTCATGAAGTTCAACAAGGCCAAGGGCAAGGTCTTGCATCTGGGTCAGGGCAACCTCCAGTATCAATACAGGCTGGGGGATGAAGGGATTGCAAGCAGCCCTGCAGAGAAGGACTTTGGGGTACTGGTGGATGAAAAGCTGGACATGAGCCAACAATGTGAACTCACTGCCCAGAAGGCCAACCATATCCTGGGCTGCATGAAAAGAAGTGTGGCCAGCAGGTCGAGGGAACGGCTTCTGCCACTCTACTCTGGCAAGACCTCACCTGGAGTACTGTGTTCAGCTCTGGAGCCCTCAGCACAGGAAAGCCATGGACTTGTTGGAGGAGGGCCACAGAAATGATTTGAGGGCTGGAGCACCTCTCCTATGAAGAAAGGCTGAGAGAGCTGGGGCTGTTCAGCCTGGAGAAGGGAATGCTCCGGGGAGACCTTATACCAGACTTTCAGTACTTAGAGGGGGCCTAAAAAAAGACAGGGAAAATCTTTTTAGCAAGGCCTGTTGTGATAGATCAAGGAGTAGCTGCTAAGATTTAGACTAGATATAAGGATGAAATTTTTTACCATGAGAGTGGTGAAACACTGGAATGGGTTGCCCAGAGAGGTAGTGGAGGCCCCATCCCTGGAAACATTCAAGGCCAGGTTGGACAGGGCTCTGAGCAGCCTGGTCTAGTGGTAGATGTCCCTGCTCACTGCAGGGTGGTTGGGCTAGATGACCTCTAAAGGTCCCTTCCAAACCAAAGCATTCTATGATTCTATGATCAGTCTCAGAGCTTTGGCTTATTACCGTATAGGATAAATATTTGCCTTTCCCCCCCTCCTCTGAAGAGAGAAATGCGTTTGAAAAGGCTTGGTTTTAAGCTAATGGTAACCCATCTGTAGAGTCATAGACAACATAGGCTGGCTTTTGTGGATTGTTAGGCCTAGTGAAGTAATAGGATACTGGAGAATGACCAAATGACCACCATTTTACTATGAAGGCTCTTTGAGATGTTGTAGTAAGCAACACAGACAATTATCTTATGTGGTCCTTTGGGGGATGACAACAGTGTATTTCTTCATAAACTTGTATCCTCAAGACAGGACTGCCATTGTTCAGCTCCATCTACTGCTTTGAGATTGACAGAGAAAGAAAATTTTTCCATTCTAAAAAACTCAGCCAGTGTGGACCTTTCTACTTTCATAACTCTATAGGGGTTTAGGGATTCTCTTCTCCCTCCCAACTTCTAAAAGGAGCTCACTTTAACTTTTTGTCTGCACCAACACAAACACAGACATTCACAAGCAGGATCAAGGCACAACAGGGAACCACTTTAACTGCAAGTCAACTTTTTGCAGCAAAGTCTTCAAAGCTTAACACTGGGAATTTTCATCCTTTTGTCACACCACAAAAATTCAATGTAATTTTTGTCTGAAAAACTATATAGGTATTCATCTTGCATACGTACATTGTTGTTCTTGAAAACCATCTTAAGTCTCAATGGAAACAGTGTACCTGTTCCCTACTGAGTAAAATCAAACTGTTTTTTTGTTTTCTGAAACTGGAACAAAGAACTAAGAAGGCTACACCTACAATGCATAAAATCAATAGATTATTTATTTTATTTTTTTAACATAAGTTTATGAACCTATCATAAAAATTGATTACTTTATTTAAATAAACTTTCTACTCAGGGTCATCCCGACATCTAAATAAAGGGAACCATTCGCTGGTGGCAAAATTCATAGAGCTTATCCAAGATCGATTCATTAGCTGGACTTGAAGTTGGAGGACTTAACATATTTCTAATAACTAAGTCTATTGCATATTTGATAGAAAAGAAGGGCATCCTCAGATATTTTGACCTTGCAGTTTATGTATCTGTATCAGCATAACAAGTACAGGTCTATTGAATGAATGAACTGAAAAGTATATTCTGATCTACACGAATTTATGTTTTTAATTTGTAAGAGCTTATTCATAAAGTCATTACTCAATTTTTATTTCTTCACTATGCAAAAGAGAAACTGGAGCTGATATTAGAATAAAAGTTTGTTGCATGTAACAATAATGATTTCAGCACTACTATAGCAAGAGAATTTTTTCTCATTTTGTGTTTGATTGAACAGTGATGGAAGAATAAAATCTTCAATAATCGACAGTAGCCTAAATTCAGGCTCAAATACAACATAAACACTTCAATAGGAGTTATGCTTTAAGATGTGATCTGCCTTCATACAAATGTTATAGATAGTCAAGAAATCTCCATTTTTAAATGCTTGTGGGAGGCGTATATATGAAAGTCTTCCAATTCCATTATGGGAGTAACTAATTCTCTACTTAAAATGCAATCATCCTTACTTTGGATTCAAATACTCAAATTCTTTGTGTTCTAAGTATTTCCTGTTCCATACAAGCAGTAGCATAGGCTTCTTCAAGGTCAGCTCCTCAGTCAACTTTAACTGTCATCAGTCTAAAATCTATTTTAGAACAAATAAAGGTACTGAACAAACTTTAAGGATAAGGCTACACCATAGGTAGCAGAAGCGTTTCCTATCTCTATATATCTGCTGGAGCTACTTTCATTTCCATGTGGGACACAAATTCAGGAGTACACCATGCACATGCATTTATTTTCACACAAAGGCAGCTCAGCAAAGTTCAGCTGCCTCACTGCATAGTCAGGGACTAGACACACCAAGATAACAATTGTTCAGCCTGAAGTGAATAAATTCAACCAAATTTATACACACATGGTACGACTAGATATATTCTGCAGAGATATTCTCTGACAGATGAGTGGGGAATAGATGTTAATTTCCTTCAACTATCTGGTCATCAAAAATTAGGACTCTAAAACCTGAATAGATATCACTTAACTTATTTATATATTCTATTAGGAGAGATAAAACTGTTATGTTAATTTTCTCTCATTTCAAATCATTTGCCACACTACCAATCAGTATTCTAACTATACAAAAACGTAAAATTGGGGAGAACAATGTGTTTAGAACTAACATTAGGAATTACTTGCAAAAATTACTTGAATAAAAAATAAGGAATAAAGCAGCTTCCTAAGCAATGAGATGACTACTTTGGCGAGATTATCAGGTAACCACAGTTTATTGCTTTGCTTGATAAAATAAATTAACTAATAGTATTGCTGCCACCAGAATTAATTAATTTTTAAATATTAAGGCTTTCATAATCCCAATACAACACTTCTTAGTGCAGGTTGCGCTGCCCGAAGGCTGAAACTATTTTACTTGCAGCTCCCATGAAGAGTGCCATACAAAGTGTTTGATGCTTGCTGACTGAACTCATTCTGTCAGCAGAGCAGTTGATATTTCACACTAGAATGCTAACTGTACTTCAAGGACAAGTCATCTGATCAAAGGGTACCACAAATCTTCACAGAGGATGACAGATAGGAAATGGTAAAGTGTTATTTATGTGAATGACCATTATGAATCTAAGATGCTCTTCTAAGCCATTTCACCATTACTCATTCACCTTTTAAATAACCCCTAATTCTTGGCATTGCAATTATCATTCAACTGCATAATATTATAGCTGAATAGTCCGTTTATGTGACAACAGCATAAGCTGCTGTATGCACACAAATACAGACACACACATATACATACGTTAGGAAGCAGTTTTCCTGCTTTATATTTAGATGTTACAAATACTCAGTGATCCAAGAGGGAAAAATGACCTGACAGTTAAAAACACATGAGGCGGTCAAGTATCAAAAACAATCCATCTTCCCTGTTTAAATAATTCTCATTTTGCATGAAGGAGTGTACTCAGAAATGACCAATACTCTTCTTTTAATGGACTTTATCATGTGGCACACACTTCAGAAGACCACTGGCTGACTCAACTGATGAAGGTTCATGATCTCCAAGACAGGATAATTAGGGAGATAAATGTTGTTGAACGAAGGAAAGAAAGAAATGAGATAGATCTGTCAAACAGGAACATAAATCCCTCACTAGCACCTATTCTGTGGTTCCAAAGCTTATGTCCTTGGGATAAAACACAACACTGGTCAAGAAAACTATGACTGGTATATGTCCTCCAGCTAAACAAACTTGCTGTTTACTATAGCTGCTTGAGTGGTAAATCCAAACTTGAGATACTGAGCATGAAATTCTGGTCTCAATGTTCCAGATATCATTTGAAATTCAAAGCAGTGATCTCTTAGCCAAGAGGGAATGCTTCACCTTTTATACGTCTAGAAGCTCAGCAAGTATTCTCAGTGCAACCACATTATTCCTCTGAATGAAGGTGCAAAGAAGCAACAAGGCAATTCTTCTCAGCCTAGCTTCCTTATTTATAAAGGGAGAATATTCAGTGGCTGCAGAACATGAGAGGCTGTCAAAAATATATGGATCATATCATCTTGAAAAAAAATTCAAGTCTTTCCTTCACACAATCCTTACAGCCACAGAGGTAACAGAACCCCTACTGTTTAAGGAGGCATCAACATTTTCCTACCAGCTCTGTCATCTTAATCCCTCACTTGGATTTTAGAAAAAAGGTGGGGGAAAACCTTTTTATATTAAAAAAATTAATAGAATAAGTGGAAGAATTTGTGTTTGTCTTAACACTATTCCTAGAAACCTTCCACGTATCTAAGATCAAATTTATATCCTGGTCCTTAACCACCTTCTTTACAAACTTAAGGTCATTTTATCTTTAACATCTAGTACGATCTAGTTATATTAAACATATAGAGCATACTACTCAAAGAACATATATGAACTAGACATCTAAATATAAATATACCAAGCAGTTAACAGGATACATAGCTATTCCTTGAAAATGAATAAAAGATATCTGAAGCCCTTTAGCATCTTGGAAATCTCATCTCCAGACTAAAGACTTTGGATGAACTTTGCACACCCCAAAACCAGAAGGCATCTGTGAAAGTCACACCCAGGGTTTCCTTACTGCAATGCACTCAGTCACTTGTAAGGTATCAGCAACACTCAATCTATATCAGTTTGGTCTTTTGCTCCCTGAGTTCTCCCATATCACACTTTTCTCAGTCTCTGTCATTATATTGCATCAAGCATCATCTGGGTGATTTCTAGGTCAGTGAGTTACTCAACAGCATGTACTGCACAACAGCTACCACAAGGAAAAACAGTAACAAATATGGCATACTGGCAAATAGTAAGCCCAGATACAACTTCATGAGCAGTAACAAGTCTGAACTGTCATGTGTAACTTGGAGAGATGATACAACACTATAGGGTACCCTGGAAAGGAGCAGTTTATTCCTACAAATCCATTTCTCCCTTGCACATTATGCCACAGATTTCCTACCCTCTTTCTCATCACTTCAAAATACCTCAGGGTGATTTGCAAGTATCTATAATGTTCTTTTACTACAGCTATACAGACTAAACAGGCATGTGAATCAGTAATATTATTTTATTAAGGGGAAAAAAAAAATCACAGTATGTGAAACACGCCTGAGAAAAAACACACCTGAATCACAGTAAATGAGTTAAGGGAAATGAGCATGACAAGTCAGATGTAATACTGTACAAATACATTTCTTTGTTAAGTATTTTTCTCAGTATTTGTTTCTTTACAATACTGAAATGTGTGTTTAAATCTCTCAGCATTATCCGAGACAAAATCAAAAAATTAGATATTCCAAATTATTTTTATACAAATGAAATAAAAAGAAGTAATGGCTTAGAGATCATGACACAAGTTTTTGTGTGCATAACATCACAGCAGATTTTCCATGCTTTAAAAACAGATCAATAGTTATGAAAGTGTAGAGTGTTTAAGAACTTCTGCCAAGAATGTCACTTACTAAAACATTCAATATAGCAATGAGAAAAATATTTTCTACTCATTTTCTACCTCTAAGTAGACCTCTAACTGAAACGAAGGAACGCAGTTATTTTTAATTAGTGGAATACACAACAAGCTTGGCCTAAAATAACACATATACCAATATAAGCTACCAATTTAAATTATTCAGTTGTCATACAAATAACGTGCTCAAATCCGGAGAAATTATTCTTTTGAGTTCTGACCCAAATCATCTTAATATCACTGGAAGAATTATTAGTGTTCTTAATGACAGCTGGATCAGACTGACAGAGGCTAATAAAGAAACTACTCTGCCACAGGTACCCTGCTTGTTTTAGAGAGCGACAACATCTTTTGTTTGGTAACATTCCAATCATACAGCAGATGAACACTGTCCCCTTGATTTATATATCTTGACTTCCATCTCCTCACAGTGAGACCATGTATCATAATATGGCTGAGATCAGGAAGAATTCTAAGCAAAATGGCAGAAACTCCAGATGAAATTTGTAAGTGATCCCACTGGATTAATATGTCTGCCACTGTTCTGCAAATTAATATCCAAGAGAAATCAGCAAGAGATTTGTTTGCACTGACTTTTCAAAATTAAGGACTTCAAAACTAATCCAACCTGAAGAGACAAATGCCTCTCCTGAAACAACTCCGAGATTATATTGATGTAAGTGAATATGAGAACAATGATCAATCCTTCAGCTTTCACACCATTTAGATTCTCTCCAGTCTGGGAGAAATCATAGCTCCTTTCCACCTACAGAACACTGGAAGTGATAAAGAACCTGCATATTTTAGAATAGCTGTGAGGATGTTTGAGATAATGGCATCACATTGACTGGTGTATCAACATTAAGCAACTTTCTAGTCCATAACACGACCAATCATAAGCTGCATCAAGTTAAAGACAGACACAAAGTGGCTGACAAATCATTGCAACAGAACACATCTATTTGAACTGAGCTTTGATTGGACCATTTTGCTTTTGAATCTTTCATTTTTTAATCTTGCAAGAGGAAAATATCAGAAATGATCAATGAGGCACATTTTGTAATAGAGAAAAGCACATCAAGTGCAAAAAATTTTGAACAGATCCAAATATAAAGGAATAATATCTTTAGACTTCGAGCAGCAAGAGTGAAGAATATGTTCATACATCAAAGTCAAGCGGAAAAAAGAACAAGGGGAACAGCTGAGATACTGGGGCTATAGAGCAGAATTAGTGAGAAAAGGCATCTCTATGGAAGAGCCGCAGCTTAGTGTCAAAGTCTGCTGGTTGCTGTCATCCCAGATTCCGGTGCCAGATTTGCACAGATATAAACAACTGCTGATTAATTTCCATTTCTGAATACATTATAAGCCAGGTGAGTTGAGAAGGGTACCTTTTAAGCTCACCCTACAAATAAGGAACCATGTTTGTCCCATTCTCACATCTTCCTTTTCATCTTTACTGTTCCTCATGTTTCTGTAGTTATTTTCATCTTTCTCCCATTATAGCTGTTTAATGCTAAGGAGGTAACAGTTGATCCAGCCCTAGGTAAGTCAATGTGCTTTTCTTTCTGTGAATGTCAAATACTTGGACTCACACCTTATGGTAATACATGGCCCAGGTAACTATGAAAAGACAATTCTTCCGTAATAAAGGTGACTCACATTTTGACTACTTATCCCAGAAAATCTTTGTGAGAAAGGAGAAAGAAGGTTACTGAATCCAGGAGAAAATTCTTTTCTTCTGGAATGACTGAACTAGGTGGGAAGGAAAGGATATAAATATCAAATGGAATGGAATCACTACCAGGGTATAATTACCTGGACTCACAGGCAGCCCAGTACATGCCTTTTTATGTGACATAACTTTCCACATTTAATTCAAAGTCAGTTGAGGTCACTGGAAAAAGTCTTACAGACTTTGCAACCATTCAGAGAAAGCTGTAAATAAGGAAGCAACCACAGTGCAACTATTTGCATCTTTTATGTGATAGGTTCATAGGAGATATGCATGTATTATATAGAACACCTGTCAATCTGACACCTAATTGGTCATATCAGCACATTGCACAGTTTGAGCCACCTCACACAGAAGCCCATGGTGAAACCTACGCTTCCTTGGAGCTGAGGGACTCTGAATGAGACTGTTTTGGCCCCTGGATTGGTCCTGTAACTTACAGGGACGGTTACCTGTGGTGGTGCAGCCCCCCCTCACACCTGGCAATCCCAGAACCAGCTAACTTTGTATTCTTGCTTGCATTGCAAGAATAGTTAGCTGGTGTGCATTGAATTGGGTCAAAACTGCACATTAAATTGTATAGTTGCTGTCTGCATTACGTGGATTGTGAGCAGGATGGAAAACAACCGTTGCCTGAAGTCAATCATCTTGAGACCCTATGAACAGCAGTACCAAGGAAGGCCCTTTGAGCTCTTCTGATCTGCAGCAGGCTACGCCCAGTAACTCCCTGTAAGTGGGACACTTCTCAGAGTAACTCACGAACAACTTGGGCTGATCTTGAGCTGATCTCCTTGAGACTCAAACTTTGACCACTGAGAAATCATTGTATTTGAAGTATTTCACTGTACTCGAGGGGAATTTTTATGATTACGTGTGCGTGAATCGATTCAAAGCATAATATCCTATTACTGTGATTGTAATAATAAATTCTTTCTAAACACTCTGTAAATGCTAACGTAACCAATGATTAATAGCTGCTAAATTCCTGTAATTCTCTTTTTAAACTGTGAACACACCCTGAATTGCTGCTAAACATATTCCTTACACTTAAAATGTTGTAGTCTAAGGCCAGTTCTGGATCCAGCTGCACCTAGGCTCCTCCCTGAGGAGTTTAGAGAGCAAGGGGGTCCATTCCAAACATGGTGACTCAACAGGAGGGTCTCCCTTACCCCTTACACTTTTCTTTTACTCTGTATAAATAATTTTCTACTCAAAATCTCCTTCGATTTTGTATTCCATTCATTTGATAAGTAATAGAGTGAACCTTGCCAATGAACTTCCTAAGATCACATTTTCTAAATTTTCAGTAAAATCCTTTCTTGCAAAAGCTTTGAATGATCATTTAAGCAACCTAATCACTCATTCACGACAGTATTCTTCTGAGCAAGAGTGGAACACCCTGATGTGAAGCTGAACTCACAGAATTCACTTACGGTAAAAGCTCAGATGATTTAAGTCCGAGAAATAATCCTGATCTCTTCTTGATTCAAGGTATTAACTGTCTTGATGACTGACTTCTTAAAGTTTGGTGTTTCAATTAAAGCTATATAAAATACTTCTCTTCAGTCTGAACCACATTCAAAAGTTGACTTGCTTCCAACTTGACCTTTCTGAATTAGTAGTGAACTGCTTGATACACTTTTAATGTCTGCAGACTATTCACTTGCATTGGAGAGGAACGGTCTTGGTTGACTAGCTAATCTTGAAATGTTCTGAACCTGCCATGCATTTAGAGTTCAAATTAAGGTCATTTGAGAAGCTCACTTGGCCCCCACTTGGTTAGCTCTACTTCTAGAGACAGGGAACTGAGTTTAATAATCTGAGTCCTCAGGTATTCCACATACTGGTATACTGAATGATGTTTAAAAGGAGAATGTATCAATTTTCTTTTGTAATATATTTGTATATCACTATCTGCCAGGTCAAAGCACTAAACTCAGGTCAAATAGGTTTGTGCTGTAGAGCTAGGTGCAGTGAACAGGGTGGGCTGTTCTTTCAGGCTCCAGGATGCAGAGATATTAAGAAAATGACTGAATATTTTCTGAACTGGTTTGATATTTTTCCCTCAGTGTGAGTCATGAAGAGGCCACTTTTTTAATAGCATGCAAAGGAGCAAGGAAGTATTATACATAGCAGCCAGCAGAGATGGCCAGAGATACAAACTGGAGTTCACTAAAAGCTCTCTACCAAAAGTGCTTCCCTTCAATGGTATGCAATTAAGACTAGAAACCCTGACACAGCAATCAACACTCTCTGCAATGCACTGTTATATTCCACTGGCCCCAAGAAATTCACCTTTTCCCCAGCTGCTTGGGGTCATCATTCTTGCTGATGCTAAGGAGCACAAGTGCTTCTGGAAGAATGCTGTAAATTTGATTTGTGAATCAAACGGTAGTGAAATAAACACACAAACATCATACCAGACTAAGGACGCTAAATGATAATCAATTCAGCTTGGCTTCCCATTATTATTTGCTTAATTCTGAAATGTGGCATGCAGGCTGAGTACAAATGGATCCTCTGTCATCTCTGCTTTACAAAGCCAAACAGAAAAGTCTCACTCAGATTTCTGTCAACAGAATTTTCATGAGCTAGCTTCCAGATGCTTTCTAATTAATAGACTCAAATTTCATTGGGAAAAATCTACCTACTTCATGGAACTTTATGCAAGCATTTAGCTTGGAAAGCTTCCACTGTCAAATTACAGAAGACCACGCAAATGAGAAAAATGACTATCATTTTTCTCAGATTCTTGCAAAAATACTTTTTTCCTTGAAACTTCACCCCAAGGATGAAAAAAAACCTGGCGATCATACTTTTTTCCTCCATGTCTATTACAAGTATCAACCTGATTATGGCCTCTGAGATAAATGTATGCTACCTTCATAGTAATGTGTTCAAGGGATCCAGCTTGTCAGACAAATAGACATTTTCAAGTGCACAATCTGTCAGGCCTCCCAGTAAGCCAGAACAGTACATTAAGAGGAAATCATACAGGTGTCAAATCACCAGAACAAAAGTCTATGAAAATTTTTGTCACCATTGCTGCTATCATCTTTCAGTTAGACTTTGCTCTGAGCTGCCAAACAAGGAAATCTCTCCCTCTACCCTCATCTTTTGGGTCTGTCATAATCCTAGGGTGATTTGCCTCACCATTTAAGAAACTGAATTAGGCAGTGTACCTTCTCCATGCCTCCCCCAATTTTACTGAATGCTCATTCATTACACGGAAAAAATAAACTTTCACCTGCATTTGGTGGGTAGAGGGGGAGGGGAATGAAATGTGGTTGATTTTATTGTCTATACACATATTTGACTGGTATAAGCAATAAACTTGTCTTTTAGTTTGCATCACTCAGGAATACAGAGTGAAACTATAGCAAGTGGCAAAAGACTTGCAGAGCAGTGGCATTATTTCTGAAGCTGAGGGTATGATGACAGGAAATTGGATTCTTTGGACTATTTGTGACAAGCTACTTCATGCCTCTTACGACTAAGTGAAAGAAATACTCAAAATCCACATCTACTCAGACACTCAAAACCAACATATGTGGTAGGTCAAGTCAATGGCTTTTTACAGCAACTATTCAAAATGACAGGGGGGAGGGGGGGATCCGTAAGGACTGTACATGGGATACAACTCTCAGTCATGAAAAACATGGGTAAGTGATTATAATTGAACCTCTTTATGCTTTTTTAGTTATTTTGGCACACAGTTAGCAGTAGATAACTCATTCACCTTGTCTCAGTGTGAAAATTGTTACCCTAAATCACGAGTTAAGAAATCATGACAGAAATAACATTCTCTCCAAATCAGTCTTCTTGCAGGCAACACAAGAAGATAAAGAATGTCAAAAAAAACGAAAAAGCTTCCAAATAGCTGAGTTGCAGCTCTCTTTCACAATTAGAGATACAATCCCTAGCTATAGAATGATTGACTAAAGCCTACAGGGAAAATACACCACATTTGCATAAGAGGATGTAGAGCATGGCTGTGGCACCCATCCTCTTTGTTATGGCAGCAGTGGCACAGCTTTTATATTGTGATTTTTTTTTTTTCATCTGTTGAATTGAAATACACATATGAAAACAGAAGTATTTTTAACATGTTTTATAAATGGAGAAGTAAGATGACGGTATTTTACACTAAGAGATAGAGACGTCTCTAAAACTGTCCTCAAGATCCAAATCGTTTCACATACAAACAAGAAAACCCCAAGAACAGGTTCAGGCCTGGCTGAAGGTCACTGGAACATACAGGAATTGCAAATGTGTAGCCATTAATCACTGTAGCTACATCAAAACTTCTTTGGAACCTAAGAATTTCACCTGTCTCTCTGTATAAGATGGGTACATCTTCCTTTCTTATACCATATTAAAAGTCTGTGCTGGAATACAGTTGAAGAGAAAATTAATTATATAGATCCTTCAGTGCAATGTGGGGAATAATAAACTGAGTTGAAAAGAATTGTCATTATGCTGGGTACAATAGATGCTAATACCATTATTTGTTTTGCAACAGCATCAAGACAGCAGAACACAGCATAAAATACTCCTGAGACACCAGAAAGACCCCAAAGAATTTTTGCTAGGTGTGCCAAATGCTACAACAGGCAACTACTCTGGTATAAACACAGAGATTACTGCAATTCATGAGTTCAGTATGAGTTGTCTATGATAGTCTAAAGCATGTAGTACCAGTACAGTAAAGGTACAGGGTAGGTTAGGGATACTTCACACAGATTATGTGATCTGGGAAACTGATTACCAGAGAGAGTTTTTTCCTATCACATTTATATTTTTTGAGCATAAATGACAGAAAGACTTTACCCAGACTCATAACAGCTTTGACAGCAAAACAGGATGACTAAGTTAAATACTAAAGACAGACCAGAAAGCAGAAGTCTCACATTGAAAAATACTATTCTACCATAGTTTTCTTCTTCCTTCATTAAAACAGCCATAAAAAACCAGCACTGCAGTTGCAGAACAGACTTGCACTCTTAAACAGGAAGAAACAGTTACCCAGTTAAATCAGGAGTTTAGAATGTGACCATAACGCATAACTCTTGTTAGAAACTGAACATTTTGTGGAATCAAATTCAGGTAATCAGTCCTCCAGGAGCAAAGATAAGGTCTCTCATTTGATCCCAGAGTAACATGCTGGTATGCCACCATTCCTTCAGAGAGGAAAAAGAAGACTATTTTGTTTACTTTAGGGAAAAGGTGATAGGATCATAAACATATAGTGTTCATTTGGGACTTTTTGGTTGGGCAAACAAAATAAATACAAATTCATTAATATGACACTAACCTTAGCTTACTACTTACAGTCAAACCAAATGTTGTATTTAAAGAAAGAGTTTGATTAAGGTCATTCCTCTCCTATTCCAAGGTGTATTAGTATCACTCTGCCATAATGCGATGCTGAGAGTATACTTAGTCCTGCAAAAATCACTGCTTTGTTAGGTTTTGGGTGGTGGTTTGGTTTTCATTGTTTGGGTGTTGTTTTTTTTGGTTTAGTTTTTTGTGTGTTTATGGTTTGGGGTTTTTTCGTTTTTTTTCTTTTAGCAAGGAAGCTAAGTGTATAGCAGATGCTATACTATTAAGTTATGCTGACCTTAATCAACAGGTCCATTTTCAGCACATTTAGGTTTTAACCTAAACAAGACTAACTGTGTTAAACTGCAGGACAGATTAACAACAAATTAACTCCTGATTGTTATTTATATTTCAGGTGCTGTTCAGAAGGCATTTCTTAAACTTCCATCTTGTCACTTCTCATTATGCTTAGGACATGGCTCAGTTTTTGAGGGTCATACTCATTTTCTAAAGTAAGGAGTTTCCAATCTTTTTCTCATGTTAAGGACTGAGAAGTATAATGGAAGACACAGCTTTGGCCTTTATTATTCATGCTTATTGGTCTTGCATTAATATCCAAGACAAATATCAAGGCTTAGAAAGCCACTATACTAAGGACTATACAGAAGGTGCATGAAAAGAAATCCACTCTCAAAGTGGAATTTACAGTCTCATTTCAATTTGGATCTTCTTAACCTTTGCAGTGCCACTACCACCTTGCAGGCATGAAAAACAATCCACAAAACCGACACTAATCACGTAAGTACCTCTTGAAGAAATTGTGACCTTCGCTAGACCTGTCTGGGACACATTAGGATTGAAATAGTGCATTTAGAAGGAACAGCAATTTCCTCTGTTGCAGAGCTGAAAAAGTTACTTAGGCCAGGTCATTTCCTCTTTTGTTTGACGGGAGACCGAAATACTTTCATACATCACAACACCTTCATTCCAGTGATTTGGTTTCAAGATATATTTAAATCACTAAGTATCTTCTGTCTAAGCCTAATCCTTCATTTAGCCTTCTGAAAAAACTTTATTCCTAGTGATACCTGTAAATTTAAAATTTCCACTTACTAGAGTGATTGTAATTAAACTAAAGTAGATCCTTGCCGTTTTGAGAAGACAGGAAAGCTCTAAGATAAAGAGGCTCCTAAATAATGCTACTTAGACAAACTTGACTTGCTGTTTTGGGTAGGGGGGGTACAGGAAAGCTCTAAGATAGAGAGACTCCTAAATAATGTCATTTGGACAGCTCAGCCTTGGGAAGGCAGATGCACCAAGCTACAGAGATAAAGAGGCAGCAAGAGGTCAACAAGACCAGAGCAAAAAAACCTGGAAGGACATGGTATACATGATCTTCAAACTTGAGTTTGTGCAGAAACAAAGGTCAACCAGCGAACACTGTGATGAAGAGTACAAGCCTTCATTGGAAGAGCCCTGATGACCACTCAGGGATGCTAACAGACATGCGTGCAATACATGAACATATGCTAATTAGTTATTGGAAAAGTCATGGCTAAGCATTTCTCAGAAAGATAATGAACATATATCTTGTGATTGTATTTAACCTGAAATGACAGGGTGTTTGGCGTGCACATTTGGAGGAGAGATCCTCCGTGTGCCTGGCACCGTAATAAAGGATACCTGCTTAATAGTCTTCTGACTCTTTAGTCTTCAACTCCGGCTTTTCATGGCATCACCAGCAAATATATGGACACATTATTTCACCTGCTTCACTCTGTGAAAACGTAACCCTATGATCAGCTCACTTGAACAGGTACAGATCAAAAAGGCTTTTATTTTAAGAGCTGTTTTCTTGCAAATCTTCAGAAGAAAGTTATAATTTGTTGCCAAGTTTCCTGGACAGCTCAGCTTCTCATAATACAGACTCATCCTGCCCCAAAAAATGTTTTGGAACAAAACTGAAGTGAGAGTCAGATTGTCTCACTGGGTTACATCCTAGTTTTTTTTTTTTCCATTTCTGATAGTCTAGGGAAAACGCTGCCCAACTCTGCAGTTCAGGAGCTCATGTGCCAGATACTGGTGCTCCAGGAATCTCCTCTCCTACCTGGTTCTCTGGCACAGGTTCCTCTCCTTTTCTGAAAGGAAACAAGGTTTTAGTAGATACTTCTAGTACAGTCCTCATACGGAGTGTCACTATGAGAGGCACCATAAAGCCATGAGATGTTTAAATATTAGCAAGTATCACTCTGTGCTTACAGGCACAGTAAGATCGAAGCAAAAGCATTATAAGGATCTGAGCAGAGGCTGCTAGGTACAGCAATGACTGAGGTTCTCTTAATAACCTGAATACACATAAAGTCCTTTATTAACCACTGATTTTGTAGATAATACAACAAATTATTCTACTGCATAGCTCTGAAGAGCAGATGCCACTCAGCTGCCTTACGATACTGAGCTTCTTGAATAAAACACTTACGGGAGCAGGGCAAGGAGGGAGTGGAAGTGGCCACACACACACTGCTGTCTTACTTAACACAACTTTAGTTTCTGCGTGTCTATGTAGAAGCCAGCCACAGAAAATAAAATTAATCTCCTTTAAAACTGGAAATCAAATCTTGGCCTCTCCAATCCAAAGGTTTTACTCTCTTAACATAGCTTTCATCATAGCTAAAGATTTATCATAGATAGAGAAGGAAATGGACTAAAGGCTGTAATTTTCATAGATAAACCAAACAGCCTTCTACTTTTATTTTCTCTCTGACAATAGCTAACCCCTGCTTAAGAAAAGAGCATAAGAAATAACGATAAAGACAAGGTGATTCTTCTCCAAGTATAGACTCCATCCTGAGAAAGCAGTGCCTTAAGGTCATCATGAAGTAAAGGCAGTATCCAAACAACTATTTAATGATCATTGATGGACCTGGTATCCATAAAATTTTCTAATCTTCTCCCAATCACTTAGAATTGTAGCCTCTAATTTAATTTACACTGTGTAATACAGCTCTGCATTGCATTTGTTTTAAACCTACTGCTAATCATTTCATTGCTAGTGAATTACTCAACATTCAATGTATGAATTAAGCATTTATACAGTGGTGAAACAGTGTTGTTCTTCTCTATTCCTCTTCTAATCATTTCCAGCATTCTGGGGACTATAAGCGCAGTCCCCAGCTGCCCTACAAACATAGTGAAGGAACCTGGGCAAACAAGTGAACAAAACTTTGTTGGGATGGATACACTAGCATCATAAGAACTAAGCTGAAACGAGTCTTTATTCTGTATAGAGGAGTTTATGAAGGGTCACTAGTAAACCATGAATTAGATCAGAGGTTTGGATTTTAAAAAAATATTTATTATTCTGAGCAAATATTTTATTTATATTGTAACCAACAGGGATCTCTGATATTGCACAGCAGGTTTACTTAGTCTACTCTTGTATGGCTGCTATTGCATAGCTCTTCTCATTATATCTGGTGTCCTGATTCAACACAGGAGTCAAAAAAACAGAAGGACATTCTGCCAGCTCTTAGGCAGAGGGCATTTTAATGCTGCAGTGTGGAGTCCTGGCTGGATGAGAGTGGACACAGCTTGGTGCCGTTGAGCAACCCAGGTTC
>Ga0065711_1011422_pt1 | contig 17183 bp, 19 predicted proteins | sample Hoacrofraction12_FD_59098 | JGI IMG/M metagenome (GOLD analysis project Ga0065711, IMG submission 59098) | Hoatzin crop microbial communities from Cojedes, Venezuela - Epithelial fraction 12 v2 (version 2) | ecosystem: Host-associated > Birds > Digestive system > Esophagus > Crop | place... | reverse complement strand
CCGGGGTTTCTGCTCTCCCGTCAGCCCGCAGTTTGCTGTGGTGTGTGGGCTTTCTGCTCGCTGTCTCTGGGCCTCCGTTCTGCTCACTGAGGTGAGACACAGCGTTGTGGACAGCTTGATGCAGATCAGGAAGAGCTACTAGATCTTGGATGGTTGCGTTCTTCAGTCAGTGCTGTCATCGTTTGCTGACACCTATGAGCATGCAAGGCTTTGATGATGAAGGAAAACATGTAGCAATATCTTGTAATATAAAGCATGGAAACTTCTGCAGATATATTTGGCTTCACATAAGTCCAGTCTTCAAATCTCAAATGAATGCTATGGTAATTTTATCCTTGTATTGTTCTGTAATTTTCTAAAGAGCGTTATTAAACCTATTCAGCAGAACTGATAAATGACTTTGTTATAATAGCCTTTAGTGGCACAGCTAAATTAATAGCCTTTCTAGCTATGATTGCAAATCCTCTATTTAAAAAAAATAAATCAGAGGTCTTAAGAAATCATTAAGAATCACACTGCAGGAGGCTGAAGGCTCATCAGATGAAGTAGCTTGCGCGTGGTAGTATCATGTACCCAGGACGGAGTCCTGGATCCTGTAAGCAGGGAGACACCTCATCCCGAGGCACCGGTGCTGCCCTCCAGTATGCGTCCCCGCGGCGTTGCAGATCTGTGTTGGGAGCTGTGGCTGCACCCTGCACAAACACATTTCGAAGCCAAATTTGTAATTGTTGCAAATTGCTCTGAAGTGTGCGGGAGTTAATGTGTTCTGACTGCTTGAGCTGCCGAAGGGAGCTCCCGAGTCTTTCTCGGACACCTTGCCATCCTTTCCTTCTATGTAGGCATGAGAGAGGGGACAGCACGCTGCTGCGAGGGACAGGTAGAAGAGCGTGAGGAGCAGGCTCAGCCTGCGTTTTCCCCTTTAGCAGTGCGTATAACAAGATATTGTAAGAGTAATGGTGCTCTGTAGGAACTCGAGAACTCATCTGAATTTGGTCAAGTGCATTAAAGATACTAAAAGCGTGTGTGTAATTAATCTGGAGGCTTTAATCTTTAATATGCTGTGCATCTCTGAAGACCACCTCCCCGCATATGAAGATATAGTACATAATTATGCACTTAATGGGGAATTAAGGCCGTAGACTTACTTTCTGATTGGTTGGCTGGCCTAGTTTTTAGCTGCTGGAAAAGGGCAGGCTGTGTGCCTGTGCAATCCCACGTGCAGCTTTGCAGCTCCTAGCAAGGTAATTGCTGCATGTCCTTCATTTTATCCTAGGAACGATGACAAGCAAGGTGGGGACTGTGTGGCAGCCAGTCACAGAGCATGCTGAGAGGACCCTTACTTTTAACCACGGGGGCTTAAAACTGTTTTTTTTTCATTAATAGTTAACTTATGTCCCCTCTATGCAGATGCATGCACTGTGGTATTTTTAGAGTTTTTAAAAATCTTCTCTATTTTGGTTATTTCCGTACTTTCATCTGTGGAAGGTTGCTAAGAAGGTAATTTGGATCTGCAGGTTCTTGCCTGGCCCTTGTGTCTCAGCACCTCTTGGATGCAGGTGGTGTTAATCTCATCCTTCGTCTCTGAGGCTGCAAACGGACGCTTGCCGTAGAGACAGGGAATGGGAAAATTCAAGTGACTTCAACTAGATGAAAAGTTGAAAGGTGCAAACACATACTTGGGTGTCTTAGCAGTTTGGAGAAGAGGCAGTGACGTGATTTCTGCCACGGGCTGACTTGTCTGTGNGGAACACAGCAGCTTTGCTGGGATGAGAGTGAGCCACATTCCAGTCGCTGTTTGGCCTTCCCTGTGAGGAAGGTCTGCTGTCCAGGGGCAAGATCAAGTGCTGTTGTCTCCATCGGAAAGACGTGAAGCTATTGTTTAATTCCTGTGTTTGCGATCCAACGTGCTTATTTTTGAATTGGACAGAGGTGGGGGGGGAGAACAAGTTACTCACTATTCTCCTATCTTTCTGTCTCAGCGTTTAGGCATAACGAATGCCCCGACCCTGGCGTGCCTGTGAACGGGAAGCGATTTGGTGACAGCCTCCAGCTTGGCAGCTCGGTGTCCTTCCTTTGCGATGAGGGCTTCATTAGGACCCATGGCGCAGAAACCATCACCTGCATCTTGAAGGAAGGCAACGTGGTTTGGAACAACGCAGTGCTCAGATGCGAAGGTTCGCTTTGTCGTCTTCCCTACTAGCCTGTACGTGCACGCTGGAGGGAGAGTGGTCCCCTTGTGTTTGCAGCCCGTTGGGGGAAAAGGAGAACAGTTTTGTCTGTCGAGGTGCCGGTCAGGTAACCCATAGCGAAGGCACACAGTGCTGGCCTTGTGGGAGGCCTTTTGCCGTTACGTAGCTGGAGGCATTTGTTGGTAGGGGCTGAAGGATTACTGGGCTTCAGTTCTACCCCGCAGCTTCCCCGTTACGGCCGTGAGCTTACATAGCTCGGCAAGGTGGTGTCTGCAGGGAAGAGTTTGCTGTAGGAGGAGATGCCAGTTCAGTAATCACTGAGTGCTGAACTCAGTTTGTTTTCTAATTTTTTATGAAATGAACGATGAGGATTATTATTATTAGCTCAGTTCTGGTTACAACAGGTAGTTTTCTAATAGCAATAATAAAAGGCCTGGATTTACCGATGACTAAAAGCTTCCCCGCTACTCTTGTCACGAAGGGAATTAAAGGACAGAGAATGGCAGATAAACAACAATGTTTTTACTGTCCTGATTTTTGATACGTGTTACATGTGTAATATTTATGTAATGCAAGAAGCAAAAGATACAGGTCTTTGCAGTGAAATGTGAACCCAGTGCCGCAGACATTCCCATGCACGCACACCCCTTCGTCGCATCTCTGTCGGTGCGGTGCGTCGTTCCCATCCAATGCCCTCTGGCAGTTCAGAGCCAGAAATCTTGCATTTACGTCTGTTGTCACAACAGCTACGATAGCCAACCTAGGAATGAGGGAGATGAGTTGAATTAGAGTTTAATACAGATTTCAAAGATTCTTCCTAGTCCTTTAAAGCTTCTACTGTGGAAAAGAAGTGAAGAAATTGCTCATTAGAAGTGAAAAGTCTTCCTCTGCCCTCTGTTCTCAGGGAAGTGATGCCCTGCACTCGTATTTGCAGCAATTTGAGTAGCAAGTACTGTGCTATTGAGAAATAATACTGTAATATTGAGAAAGAATTTCAGTAACTGGTCATGCATTGTTGAAGTGGATGAGCAGCAGAAAGCGCACAGTCTAGTCCATTGTCTTTCAGATTGAAGGAAGAAGGTAGCAATTGTGTTCCATAATTTTCAAGTAATAAGAAGCTGGACTTTTTTATATTCTTGTATAATTTTTTTTTTGCAAGCAGCTGACAATAAAATGTCTGTAGGTTTGATTCAGGGTTTCCACTACTTTCACAGACATGAACCTTGAAGTTTGTTATCTGTAAGTGTAGAAGGGAAACATACATTAAATATTACACTTTTAATCAACTTTTATCTTTGGAAGCTTTGATAACCTCATGCCATTAACTTGTGCTTTTTTCCCCTGTGATCACAGTGGTGATTTCTTTGACTCTCCTTTCAGTATGCCCTCAGTTAAGTGTACATTTTAATTAGCCTTTTTAAATAAGTAGGAAGTATATAGGGTTAAAGTACTGCTTAGCACTTGAAAAAAACTAATGGCAAAGAGAGAGACCTAAAAAAAGGAGTTGAAAGACCGATAGAAGTCCTGCCCAGAAATCGTGTAGCTTTGGGGCAGAAAGAAGCCTCTGGTTCAGAAATAATTGGTTCAGATCCGGTCGAGATCAGTTGACTTTCATCTGGCATCCTTCAGCCCAGCGGTGAAGGCTTGAGGCCCAAGCTAACGTAGGTGTTGAAGGTCATCTCAGGTGTGACGTTTGGTAGCCCTTGTGCAAAGCTTGGGCTGGGGCTGGCCCTGGGTTGGAGCTCCAGCAGCTGCTGGGGGAGCAGGGTCCCCTCGGGCTGCGCGGACGCAGCGGGCGCCGGGGGACCAGGGGCTCGGGGGACCGGGGAATCCCGGAGGATGGGCTGGTAGCGTGGCCGCGCTGCCGGGTGGGACCAGCCCTGGGGTCTGGGCTCAGTGGGGGACAGGAGGACGCGTCTGGGTGAGGAATCCTTCAGCGTGCTGAGCAGGGGGTGCCGGCTCGCGGGGGCAGACACACTCTTCCCTCCTGTTTGGTTTCTAAAGGACGATGCACTGCAGTTGTTTCAGGCTGTAGGATTTTGTCCCTCTGGTCCATCAGAACCAGTATCCTTTTTCCAGAAAAGGTAATAATAGGCCTTTAGCTTCTGCCGGTGGCACGAGGGACCACAATGTGGAATAAATGCTGTAGTCTTGTGATGTCCCTTAAGGAAGAAAAGGCATGACTCAATTACCACAGATACGAAAGATTTTCTGGCACCTGCAGCTACTGAAATGCAAACTGACCTTGCTGTTTTCTCTGGTTTTATATCTAATAATTATTATTATACCCTGTCCCCTTAGATCCGCTGCACAAGGTCAGGATACTGACTCCCACAGATACAGCAGCAGGCTGCTACCTCTTCAGTTTAAACTGAAAAGGCAATTTCTTACCAGCTAGTGTTGTTACTTCATCTGATTCTGATTATTTTTAGCATGTGAGAAACAATAATGCATGGAAGCTATTGCATGGCAGGACAGTACTGCTTGGCAGGGAGGGGGGTGTCTGGTTGTGCTACAGCTTCCGAGATGCTCCTCACCGGAATTGCGTCTTTCCCTTGTCCCCAGCGCCGTGCGGGGGGCACCTGACGTCGCCTAGCGGAACCATCCTGTCCCCGGGCTGGCCGGGCTTCTACAAGGACTCGCTGAGCTGCGCCTGGGTCATCGAGGCCCAGCCGGGATACCCCATCAAGATCACGTTTGACAGGTGCTCACCCTGGACTTCTCAAAATGTCCTTTTCGCGGTTGTTCTGGCGGTTCTGGCAGCGCTGAGTTGTAGCCACCCCCGGAGGAAAAGGGAACGAGCTGCTCGGTGTCGTGTTTGGCAGGGAGGTTCTCTCTCTCTGCTTTTGTTAACTCCTGACAAGACATTAAAATTCACCGAACGTTGAAGAAGAAAAGGTGGAAAGATGGTGATTTTTCCCTGCTTGTTTTGACTAACTCCTGCTAATTTGCAGTGCTATTTTAGATACACGTAGGACACGTTTTCGGAGGCTGAGCTCCCACGTGCGCAGCCCGCCAGGGAGAAGCAGCAGTGAGGATCTGGCCCTGACTCGGGCGTGCCGAGCCTCTTGCCTTACTCTGGCTTTCACTGTTTGAGGAGGGCTACGCTTGCTTGAACCTGGGTCTGTATGGCTGAAAAGTGATGGTTTTGGGTAGCTTAAGATGCTCGTTGCTGCAAAGACTGTTTGGTGTCAGCAGATGAAGCAGGTGAAGGATCAGAAAGAAACCAGAATGCGTCGGAGGGGAATGATGCTCTCAGGAAGACGGTCAGGCAGCAGAAACAGAGCTGCGTGCCGCCCCATGGCCTGTGCTGCTCTCCAGTCATTAGAGCACGTTCAGGACTGCAGTGAAGAAAAATTTGCTATGCTGGTTTTTCACAGACGTATTCTTGTGTCCCTTTCAGATTTAAGACAGAGGTGAATTATGACACCCTGGAAGTGCGAGATGGCCGGTCCTATTCTTCCCCGTTGATAGGTGTCTATGATGGGACTCAGGTGCCCCAGTTCCTCATCAGCACCAGCAACTACCTCTACCTCCTCTTCACCACTGACAAAAGCCACTCTGACATAGGCTTTCAGATCCGATACGAAAGTAAGTGCAAGTCATTCGTGTAATTGTGTGCTCTCCAGCAGCACAATGGGCTCAATCAGAGGCGCGTTGGACTCGCTCCCCCCTTGCCAAGCAGTCAGCACTGTCACAGTGACTGCGGAACGTGAAGCTGCTGCAAGTGAAGTAGCAGGTTCTGCTTTTTGACCATCTTGGTTGTTTAGGGTTTTTTATTTTTATTTTAGCATCTACAGAATATTATTGATTTTAGGAGGCAGAGTTGAGTTCCTCTGTCCGTTTCTTCCTCTTACTTTATAATGAGTAGGACTTTGAATGAGCTCATAGGAGGAGCTGAACTTTCCCCTTGCTAATGGCTGCACCTCGCAGCCGGCTCTGCAGCCTGGAGTGGTCTGACACGAGTGGGTCTGTTTGCCACAGCTGTGAAGCTCCAGTCAGACCACTGCTTGGATCCGGGGATCCCAGTGAACGGCCAGCGCCACGGGAATGATTTCTACGTGGGAGCACTGGTGACGTTCAGCTGCGATTCAGGCTACACCCTGAGCGACAGCGAAGCCCTGGAGTGTGAGCCAAACTTCCAGTGGAGCCGGCCGCTGCCCAGCTGCGAGGGTAAGGACTGCAGGAGATAACGTCTGCCGGAGATGGCAAACGCTCATTGCAGGTCTACTGCAAAAGCAACGCAGCAATTGTAAGGCTTGCAGTGACATTTGATCTGTGTATTGTGTTTGATTTTGATGGTTCGAGCTTTGTTTTGACATTCAAAGAATTGATGTTCTTCCAGCTGACGATGAGCTTTGAATTCTTTAATTCTTTCTTCTTTTTTGCAGCTCTATGCGGAGGTTACATTCGTGGTTCCAGTGGTACCATCTTATCCCCAGGCTTCCCTGATTTTTATCCAAATAACTTGAACTGCACGTGGACAATAGAAACATCACATGGAAAAGGTGAGAAACCTTCAGCTTAGAGTGGTTTTAGAGACGGACTGGGGCACAGTGGTCAGTGGGAGGCAAGTGGTCCCTGTGCAAACCAAGAGTTTGTCTCAAAGGTGGTGATGGTGGGCACCAATGTGCTTGGCCAGTTGCATTCTTGCCATCACCCAAACATTGTCTCTCGACAAGATGCAGAGGTTTATGGTATCACATCTCTTAATCCCTTTAAAGTGGAGAGGATTAAAGGTGGTCCCATATCAAACCCCCGGATCTGAGAGCCGGTGCCAGGCGTTATCTTCGGTTTCAGACCTTTGTGGCGGTATCCTCTGGGCGGTTAGCAGGTGGTTGGATCCCTGCTATTGCTGGGATATTTGGTGTAATATTTGGTACTCGATAGTACTTTCAGACTTACTTTTCTTGGCAGTGCGGGGTCACTATCTATATAACATTTTACAGGTGGAGAAGTGGCAGCATGTAGTAAATCATTTCCAGACGTGGGACGGAACTCGGGCGCTCAGTTCCCAGCTCTGTCCTGGTTCTGCAGCTCTCGTTTTCCCGCTAGCTAGGAGTGTTGCCAGCACAGAGGCAAAGTGCAGATCTATTCAGTCCAATCTCCTGTGCAACACAGGCCAATCTTTTGTCTGGGAGGAAAACGTCAAGAAAATATATCATTGGCGATTAGAGAGCAAGTTTTACTTACAAGGACGGGGAGTAATTTCTCCTGATCCAGTCAGTATCTCCCTGGGGCAAGCGCAGAGGGTATAAACTCTTTATGTAACTTTATGCACTCTTGCATAACTGTCTCGTCGTACCGGGTATCTGCACGACGGGAGCTATCATGAGCCAATTTTGCAAATGCCATTTGTATTACAGCAAATAAACTTGTCAATGAACAGCACAGTGCATTAAGGGAACCATCACATGCTGTGAAAAGTATTCTGTTGAGTAGCAGCAATCCACTCTTCATTAATCCACTCTGCCTTGGATTCAGCTCTGCGATGAGACACTGCATTATCCTGTAGCTAAGCACAGCGCAGCAAACTGACGCTTTTACATGAGAAAGCGCAGCTCTGACGACCTGTGTGCTTTTATGCCAACGTCAGAAGAAAGTCTTCTGACCCAGCTAAGCAAGGCTCAAAGAAACGCGGTGCGTTTTCAAACCGTGGAGGTATGTCTACGCGAGTCTCGGGGCTTTTTGTCCCCTGTCCTGCAACAGATCCTGCTGTGACCGATTCAGCAGTACAGGCAACAGCACATCCCTGCAGTGTGACGCCGTTTGGGATCATCCAAAGAATTCAGCCCTGGATCTGACCGTCTTAAACTGGACCATGTTTGTCACGCTAACAGAAGCTGGATACTGAGCTCTGACCAGCTGGTCCTAGATTTAGCTGTTTGAAGCCTATGAGCTTTTTCAGAAATTGTAGCCTTAGCTGCAGGTAATGAGTATTAGAAGATCAAACCATGAGCTGCTCTGTAAATCCAGCTAGTTGTAGTGAAAACTTACAGGTCTCCAGGCCTTTGACAAGAGTTTCAGCTCTTCTTACCTCTCAGGTTGTGCTGGAAAGGTGAGGAAAAGATTCCGAGAAAAGAAGTTCAGTGTTTAAAGAAAGAGACTATTCTATACCAATGATAGGAGCATGTTCTTACTGTGTGGTGTTTGATGTTTTCACCCCTTTCCTCACCCAGTGCTGGTATCCTCCCTTCGAGGTTGCTCTCCAGGAGCTTGCTGGAAGCGACCTGCCGCACACGGTGGGCTCCCTCGCGTGCGGCCGTGCCCTTCTGCAGGGCTGCGGGCTGCCGTGCTTCACCCCCAGGCAGAATCTCACCCCTCTTGCACGTGTGGAGCTTTCAGGGCCAGGAAAGCTTCACCCAGGCAGCTGCTTGGATGCAGGAAAGCTCCAAATCCAGTTGGAGGTTAGGGCGAGAGGAGAGGGTAGAGAGAGGACGTTGCACGGTTGTAAGAAGTTGGCGTATAGCCTCGTTACATGGCAGGAATGCCTCTCCTGCCTGGTCCCTGTGGCTCAGGCGAGCTGTTTATTACCAGTGCAGTGAAAGGAGGAGGTGAACAAAGAAAGATGTCCTTTTTGCTAACGTTTTGTGGAAGATGTTGAAGTATATTTAGATGCTGGGCTGTGTTGGTGGGAGCGTGCACACACATACACATATGTACACATCCTTTCTCTTGCAATGCTCTGTCTCTCTTCGTGATCTACTTTTCCAGCTGTCGCTGTGTTAAACTGCTGTGTAATGCATTGCAACAAGCTTCTCCCAGCTCTTGTCAGCATTCCTGCAACGTTTCTTTTCATTCTTCAGTGAAGAGCAGTGGAACAGTCTGATCCTGAGTCAGAGCAGTGGCTGCTGGAATGGAAAGAATTTAATCCTTGGAGAACAGAACAGGCTTTAAAAAAAGATAGAACTGAGCCCCCTTCTCAGCTAACTTCACCGGCAGTGCACTTGCAGCACAGGACTGGAGCCTTCTCGCTGTGCTTTGTCCTTGCCTTGCAGTTCCCTGTTCCTGGAGACCGCGGCGTGCGGCGCTGATCGCTGGGTAGATGTGGTGCTTGCTAAAGCCTGAATAATTCTGCTACAAGCAGGGGATGTATTTACATGACTGAAGCGCTTGTCGTTGTACCTGATTATTCTTATAGTTTTATGTTTCCAACGCTGTACTGCTCGGGCTGGCAGCAGTGCTGCTGCCCCAGGCCTGGCAGGGCTTTCTGTTCCTGGGACACAGCACAGAGCTGGGGGCTGGTGCCTCCCTGCCCTGCCGAGCAGGGGTGGTCTGCGTCCTAAGAGCTGGTCTCAAGCAGTTCACTCCCAGATCTTTATGGACATCTCGCACGTGGCCAGCACACGAGTCCCCTAATTGAAGCAAGTTGCTTGTTATAATAGTTATTTTTATGTGACTGCAGACACTGATTTACTTTATGGACTCGTGAGCTGTACAATTTGAGTTTAAAAGCAGCTTAATTTTAAAGGTATTTAAACCCTTAAAGAGAGACTATTATTTTTAATCTGAGAACTTCAAAGTGATTTCTTTTCCCTAGAATTTCTTTTGTTGTTTCTTTTACAGAGAATGGAAAAAACCCACAAACCTGCATTTGCAGAGACAATTTGTGCCACAGTAAATTTCAGACCAGAGCAAAGGCTGAAGCAGAGTCAGAGATCTCTTAAAATGAGGTTGTAATTAGCCCTCACGACTGCAGTTACATTGCCTCTAACTGGCTGTGCTGCTGGAGAGGCCTCGTGGTTGGGGTTGGTAACATAGAGGACCTGGAGACAGGGGCTGTCCTCCCCGTTCTGGGGCCAGAAAGGTGCCTGTGTTTCTCTGCTGGTGTGTTGATTTTTGTGAAGTGATATTATTTCTGTTCCTCAGACTGGGTTTTGTAAAGGCAAGGGTAGAAATTTGCTGTCAGTTTGATAAACAGGGAGAACTTGAGACATTTTGTATTCACTGCATCTCACCACATTTTCAGGCCAAAACAGGTCATATCTATTTTCAATTGACTGCATTGCTGGTAAGAGTAGTAAACATTTGGAAGCGGGTAGATGTTTGCTACCTTCGTGGAGTTCTGCGGGGGGAACGGTGGAACTAAAATTTTTCTTCCAGGCTCCATATAATATTTACCTGGATATAAGGAAGGAATTGTTAGTCAAGATCCTTCTCAGTCATCATTAAGCAGTGAGTTACACAAATATTTCTGCCTGGGACACTGAAGGTTGGCAAGGGGCGATGAGCTGCGTGGCAGGGATAAAGACGGGGAGAGAACGGGGCAGTGGAGATGACCCTGTGAGCCCTGCTGCTTCTTCCCAGTTCAATGATTTCTGTGGGAAGGGCTTTGTATTGGTTACCAACCTCTCTGTCCTTCATTTCTTGGAAGGAGACTGCTTGCATGTGACCAGTAAACCTTCAGAAAGAAATTGGAGAGACATAGGGATAAATGGAATATTCAGACTTATAATTTGATGCCAACAAAAAACTGTTGGGATGGATATTAAATCTCATGCTCCAGAGCTTTAATCAGTCTCTAGGTTGGTCTCATCCTGATCTCCAGAAATGAATGGGGAGCAAGGAGGAGATTATTCCTCTGATCCTTATTTACAGATTTCCTGTGCTTGCTTTTGAACCAGCTGATGCTGTGCTTTGGCAGCGATGGGATGCAGAGCAAGACAGCCCTTGGGTCTCACCAGGCTGGCAGTCTCTGCGTTGTTAATCACTGGCTTAAATGAAATAACTTGCTCCTGCCACGGGGCACTCCTGATGCGTGCGAGGAGGTGGGGAGCTAACTGTGACTGATGAAGGCTGGATTACAGCGCTTGTGTGCGCGCGGAGGAGTCCGTGTCTCTGCAAACAGCCCCGTCGCGTTCAGCGGGGCCAAGAGCAGCCCACAGCCCAGCTTCACCTGAGCAGGGCTCGGGAGCAGCCCCTGGGTGCTCAGCAAGCGTGCAAAGAGCTGTGGGTGAAAGCAGCTGTAGAAACACAGAGAGGCTTGTTACTGCTCGGCGTCGCTTCAGGTCGCTGTCTTCCTGCGACGGGGGTGTGACGGGGTTTCTGATCCAGGGTCCTGCCTGACTTTGCTCTCTGAAGGCTGTTGCTGCCATGTTTTGTTTTTCAAAGATGGAATTATTTTCCAGAGAATAAGTGTTTCTAACTGCGTTTGGATTCCAGCATGAAAAATCGCCTAGCTGGAGGCTTTTGCAGAAGCCTGAAGTGGTTACTGTTCTGTGTCGTAGGTGTGAAGGATACTTGAAGTAATGCATTACTCCGGTCTCGTTCATTTACAAATGCAGCGAGGTCACAGCCTGCTCACCAAAATGCTTCACACTGTTGAATTTGGAAGAAGAGACAAAATAGTTTTCCTGTGTTGTCTCTTCTTTCTTTTGCTGGGTCTGTTGTGGCTTTTATTTTTTTCAGTATAATGTGGATAAAAGTGTAAGATTCTCTTCGCTTCTAAGATCTGCTATGGCTGGCAAGACCCAGGCTGACCTCCCTGCCTCTGTGTGCCCTGCCAAAATCTGCCGTGGCTGCAGGCGCGCTTCCCAGCACGTGCCTTGGAGGGGACAGCAGGGCCCGGAGGGGACAGGGACGGGGACAGGGCTGGGCCGGGCCCCGCAGCGAGGTGCTGGGTGCTGCTGGAAGGGTGAGTGGCTGCGTGATGCAGCCCTTACTCGGGGGATGCATGGCTTATGGACGTGTGTGGCTGGAGAGACGGGTTTGTCCATGTGTGATCAGTCCTGTTGGCCTCCAGCCTCCGGGGACCAGCGTTCGGTCCCGGTGAAGGTGAGCATACGAAGTCCCTGCAGTCACACTGCTGGCATTCTTCTGGAAAAGCCTCTCTGACCTTGATGCTTGGCTTAAGTCCGATTTTTCTAGGTATGAATTCCTTCCAGAACATAACTTGGTTTTGTTGTTTTCAAGTCCTCACAGCTACAGCTTTTACTGTTGCTGCTACCCATCTAAAGGTCAGCGCTTTTAAAATAAAATACTCCTCTAAGCTGCCAGGCTCTGTCCTTTCTGCTGCTGATCCATCCCTCGAGCGAGCCGATGTTGTCTCTGTTCCTGTGTAGCAAAGGCGCAGGGATCGAAGATCTTAACTGCCTTGCTCTGTTCTGGGCCTTGTACCGTACCTTTGTTTTACTTTTTTCATCTATTTCGTTTCTTCTCAGTGTGCTTTTTCTTCCCAGTTGAGCTGCTATTTACTGGAAAACAGGGAATCAATGCTGGTGTCGTCCCAGGGAGAGGAGAGGGGCTTTGGCTCTGGGACGAGGGGTGCCCTATGAACGCTGCTGGCTGAAGCCATCTCTGGGTTTCCTCCCTTGCAGGTGTGTTCTTCACCTTTCATACCTTTCACTTGGAGAATGGCCACGACTACCTCCTCATCACTGAAAATACCAGCTTTGCTCAGCCACTGAAGCAACTGACGGGCTCTCGGCTCCCTGCCCCGCTTAGCGCAGGGCTCTTCGGAAACTTCTCTGCTCAAATTCGCTTCATCTCGGACTTCTCCATGTCCTATGAGGGTTTCAACATCACCTTCTCAGGTAAGGGCAGAGGTGGACAAGAACTTCGTTCTTTCCCTTTCCTTCCCACTTTTCTGCAAATCTTGGGATTACCTTTGTTGATGTAGTGCACGTGATTTGGGTCACTGACGCTCCCTCCTCATGTAAACCCAATAAATTATTCTAGCATTAAACCACAGTATGTCCCAAGAAATATTCTCAGTGCGGTCCGCATAGCACCAGATGTAGCAGTTTTGTCTGCCTTGAGCCCCAGTGGGTGACTGGATTGAACCCACTGGAATTAAATTCCACCACAGAGGTGTTTGTTGCCTTCTCCCTCCTCACGAGGTCATCTTTTCTGCTCTGTTTATGGAGTTTCACCTGGCATTTTGTTGCGGTATCCTTATCCCCTTTCCTCCAGATGCCTTCCTTCTCTGTTTATCAGTGGAAAATCACTGCAGTAGTTACAACATTTCCAGCATGGGAAGCTGGGACAGATGGGAGCTTTTGGAAGGCAGCGTTGAGCAATCTGGCCCTCTTGGATAAGGAGCAAGGCAGAGCTGGTCACTCCCATTGTCCGTCTGGTCTCTCTCTTTTCCGTTGGTTCGTTGCTTCACTTGGATGCTCCTCCAGTGACCCAGCCTCTGCAGCTGACTTCAGCCTGTGCTAGAGGCAACATGTGCCATGTGCAGCCGAGTCCGGGTTTCCATGGGCCCACTGGCATTGCTGGGGAACTGGCAGTATTTTCCCGTGCTGGGCTTCCTCCAGTTGACCTGCTATGACGGCAGCTGGAAGCAGACCTGCTGGGGCATGTAGCAGGGCATGAAGGGATGCGGGATTTTGCTGGCTGCGGCATCCCTGCTCAGCCCTGCTGTGGTGGGGAAGATCTGGCTGTGCTTCTGCCCTCAGCATTCCCAGTGAGCCAGTCCAGCCCGGCACTTACTGAACCAAGCCGCTTCGGTTGCAGGCTCCAACTCTTTGTGATTATACCAAATGCTGGTTTCTTCAACAGAAATTCCAGATTTTCAGCAGTTGTCAGTGAAGAGTAGCGTGTGTGCAGTGCTCTTGTGGAGACGCTCGAAGAAAGGCGCGTTTGCCTATGCAGAACAGATCATCGCACTTGCCAAGGGTTGCTTTGCATGGGTGGTCTCTGGTTGAAGGGCGCAAGGTGTTTAACGGCGTCCTTTAACCCGAAGGCCTGCAGATGACTGCCCGAGTGTTTGCCCGTGCACACCTCTCAGAAAACAGCATCTTTACTGCCCGAGTGCCCCGACAAGCCCTGCTGTAAAGCAATCAGTTAATGGACAACGCTTACTGTGTCGGCGCTGTTCTTTACTGTGTCTCAGCATATTTAGTCCTGAGGGCAGCAGCTGCAAATTCAGCAGGCTGGTGTGGGAGGGAAATGACTGGTTTTACTGGGGAGCTCGGTGCTGCTGTGCTGGCTGGCTTTGGCGGATGGAGCCGTTGCCATAGATGCAGATAAAACCTGCTGCACTGAGAGCGCTGGCTTCTGATACCGTTATTCTGGCCTCTGAAGTCAGGGATTTGCGTCTGATGCTCCATGGAAACTAGTCTGAAAGTTTCCAATTAACTTTCATTTTGAGGGGGAAAAATGGCTTTTTGCCTTAAAAGAATTGAGTCAAATTTTCTAATTATAACTATTATTTTTAATGTGTTTGGGGACCTGTTTCCTTTCTTGGAAAATGAAAATGGGAGACAGTTACATCTTAACCATATTTTGTACTATGCAAGTACAAAGGCCTTGTACTTTGCAGATCTGTTATTTTTCAAAAAATAGCCCTCAAAACAGGTTTCCTTCAGAATGTTCTGTGGTCAGAGACACACGTTTGGCTATTAGCCGTAATGCTACATGACCTTCCATTTAGCAGCAGCTGGAATGTTCTCCTGCGTTCCCCGAGCAGGATGCTGCGTTCATTCATTTTCAGGGTTGGCCACGCAGAGACAGCAGAAATCCCAGCCGGATCAGTTCATCTTCCCTGGACTGGACCAGAGGGAGAATGACAAATCTTCACCGTGTTTTGTCATCGCTGATGTCACTTTCTTGTTTGTCTGACAACGGTGACAGAAAACGAGACCTGTTGTATTTTGAGTTGATTCCAGTCAAGATCCTGGCAACGCCCTGGGGCTGCACGCTGCGAGTGAAACCCAAGCTGGTGTTCGTGGCCTCAGCAGGGCTACGTCTTGCGTGGAGGCTTCCTTTGCAGAGCGTCACTGTGGCTGGATCCAAACTCAGAGCTCCCTCCTCATCCTCGTGGTCAGGGACTGGGCTACCCTCACTGGTGAGAGCGAGGTGTCACCCTGCCCTTCCGTAAGTGTCTGTTTGTTCCCCACAGAATATGATTTGGAGCCCTGTGACGAGCCGGAGGTGCCAGCCTATAGCATCAGGAAGGGCCTGCAGTTCGGAGTGGGGGATGTCCTCACCTTTTCCTGCTTCCCCGGCTACCGGCTGGAGGGCGCATCCCGCATCACCTGCCTCGGGGGGAGACGGCGTGTGTGGAGTTCGCCTCTGCCAAGGTGTGTTGGTAGGTGGTCACGTGCTTTCATTTTGCTTGGTTGGTTACGCTGTGCTGGATGGTTTCGGTGGGCAGGGATGGGTGGCATCCCCCAGGATGGCATCTTCCTACTCGTGGCAGGGCCGGTGCAGGGATAGGGGAGAGGGAGCTGAGTGCCAAGTGTGCAGCAGGCTGGGTCACGGGGGTCAGCAGAAGCCCTGCGTCTCCGCAGCCCGTCCACGGTGCTGCGGTCGAGCCCCGGTGATGGTGCAAGTGAAGGAATCGCAAGCCATGGGAGAGCCGTCATCCCTGTTGGGATGGTTTCTGTAAAACAGCATGGCTTTAAGGCCATCCTCCCTTTGAATCACGGTTGTAAAGCTGAATAGTCCAGACGTGAAAGCTGCTTCTGGGTGGGTGATCTTAAGCAATGCAGATTCCATGTTCGTATGGGTGTCTCCAGGAAGCCTCCTCTGCCTTTTACGTTTTCCGTGTCCTCCAGAGTTTTCTTGCACCTTTCACTTCTCCTCCTCCTAACCATTGCAAGTCCTTTTTGCAACCCCTCCAGCCGTTATTTATACTAACAAATAAACCGAAGGGTAAAGGAGAGGAAAAATTCATCTGCAACACGGAGCTGGTTCCTGGCCGCCGTCCCTGATGCAGATGGGCTACAGACGCTCCTGTCTGGCAGGGTCTGCGGAGCACCCCCCTGCCCAGCCCCCAGCACCCTCCGAGCGTAACAGCGTAAAAGAACAAAAACGGCAATGTGCTACAGCAAGAAAGCAGAAAGGGAGAAGGATGCTTCAGGCCTTTGCAAAAAGATTTAACTTTTTTTTTGTGGTACAGTTTAGTAAGTAGGAAACTGTTGAGTGCTCTGCTGCTGCCTGGCTCACCCAGAGCCATGGAGGATGCATTCGAACCAGGCAGCCCGGATCGCTCACCGGTTCCCACTCTGGCGAAGCCTGCTAGGTAGATTTTCCTGATGTGCGTTAGGGACCCTTGAGGAGAGAGCATCCCAGCGAGAGCCAGTCTGCTGTTGAGTCGTGTCATGCTGAATGCGTTTCCCAGCACTGCCTCACGCTTCGGTCACAGGGTTGCATCATCCCGCTGTGACAAGCAGCCTCTTCAGGGCGTGAATAATAATCAGGTTGCAGAGAAAGCTAATCAGGGGAACAGAAATCAAAAAGAATCGTAACAAAGCTTGAAACTTGATCCTTGGACATCATCACTGAGTGGACACGCTGGCTTCCGTTTGCCAAGTCCCTACTGCAGCTGGCTGTGAATTAGCATCTCGGTTTTGTAATCGTGCGTCACATTCGCTGCCTGGTGCCATGCCCAGAGCTCTGGGGGCAGGGTGATGGCTTCGTCCACAGTGTCCCCGCTGCACGCGCGGATCCACGTGCTCGCCCTGGATGTAGGTGGATGTTGGAGACTTAACCATTAAGATCACAGGAGACATAATTGATTTTTCCAGACACTTTTTATTCAGTTCCTGGTCTGGAGATGGGTCTGGAGAGAAAGGAGAATGGTTTGTTCCTTTGGCCAGCCCCTCACTCCAGGGTAGGAATGGTCCCCACCGACTGCTACTTCAGACCAAATCCCAAGTGGTGATGTCTCCAGCATCATCCCTGTGTAATCTGTGCTGAAGTGAATGTCCTGCTTTTCATACATGGCAAGAGAAGAGGAGCAAGTCACGTCCAAAGCATCTCCTCTCGGTGTATCTGCTGCTGCTTCCTTCCTTAAGCCTCGTGCTTAAGGACCTAATAAATGCTTATAAATATCTGAAGGGTGGGTGTCAGGAGGATGGGGCCAAGCCCTTTTCAGTGGTGCCCAGTGACAGGACAAGGGGCAATGGGTTCAAACTGAGGCACAGGAAGTTCCGTCTGAACATGAGGAAGAACTTCTTCCCTCTGAGGGTGACGGAGCCCTGGCCCAGGCTGCCCGGGGAGGTTGTGGAGTCTCCTTCTCTGGAGATATTCAAGACCCACCTGGAC
>Ga0065711_1040171_pt1 | contig 17184 bp, 6 predicted proteins | sample Hoacrofraction12_FD_59098 | JGI IMG/M metagenome (GOLD analysis project Ga0065711, IMG submission 59098) | Hoatzin crop microbial communities from Cojedes, Venezuela - Epithelial fraction 12 v2 (version 2) | ecosystem: Host-associated > Birds > Digestive system > Esophagus > Crop | place... | reverse complement strand
CCGGCCGCCGCCCCGCAGCGGGGCTCGGGGCAGGGGGGCATCGCTCCCCGCGCCCCGCCGCGCAGGGCTCCACGCGTGTCGGCTGCGGCGCGGCCGGGAGAGGCGTTGGACCCGGTGCTGGGGGACCGAGGATGCTGCGGCCTCGCAGCCCCAAGGGCTGGAGCGGTCGGAACTCGCGCTCCTGCTTCGAAGGGGTTAAAAACGATTCGAAAGGGAGGATTTGTGCCGGTGTGTAACGTGGGGCCAGGTCTGTGTGTGTCTGCTGCTTCTTGCCACGGTGTGTTTGCATAGCCAGCACTAAAAAAAAAAAAAAAACCCGAGATAAAATGCCTTGTTGTGCATTCTGATGAATTCAACAGAAATGTAATTGGGTGCTTGCACCTGATCCAGATCAAATGTGCATTAGCCTTTTTTTGATACTAATGAACATTGACCCTTGCATTTTCCTGTAGAACACTGATACCCTGCAATATAAACTAGGGTTGGGTAGATGTGTGTGCCTTTGCATAGACAGTTCTGTTGATGCTTCTTCTGCAACTCTTTTAAGTGTTTTCCAGTGTTTGTGTTTCTGGTTCGTGGTGGATTCCCTCCCTCCCAAAGATTTAAAATGCCTTTTTGAGGCTACTGGTTTGTAAAGTGACATGTTTCCATACTGGGTAATAGGATGCACATTAAAGAATGCAAAACTTGGATTTCACTGGAAATGGTGCAATGCTAACTTTTTTATCTTACCTCTTAATACTGGCTTCGTGTTTCATCTTCTGGACTTGAGTTCATGTGGTTTGAAATGTTGGTGCTGCTGCTCACCTAGTTGGGTACGTCTTGTCTAGTGAGTGAAGACCTGATTCTACAAACTCTTCGGCACACAGATTTACCTCATACCTCCCCATCTGTAAAGTGAATAGTTATTCCTCCTTTTCCTATATGATCTTTTTAGGATTAAACCCACTAATTGTGAGGCTATGTGAGTATTAAAAGATGCGACATGATGAGGGCTGTGGAAGTACACAAACAGGTTAGATGAGTCTGCTGAAATTATGTACTTAGCTCCATGACTAATCATATATTTGAAGTTAAACCCATGCATAAGTTCTTTGCACAATTCAGGGGCCTTAAATTGAAGGTACTCCGTGGATCTTGCCTGCAACTTCAATGTTGGGCCTCCTTTCTTTCCACTTTCTGGTTTTCTTTGATTTTTGGGTTGAACAGCTAAAGTTATTGTATCAGTAATAATTTATTGTGTCAAACTGCTGACCTAACACTTCAATGACGAAGGAAGAGATGAGGCTCAAATATGTATATTCTTAGCACTTGATAATTGATACATTTGTTTTTGTCTTGAAGGCATCTTCATCTTTTTTTCAAATGCTGTAGGATGTGGATATTTTTTCCATTGGAAATAAATATATTTTTTCAAGTCAGAAGAGTGACATGACTGATAGTTTCAGGTTTTTAATTAAAACACAATAAGCTCCATGCATGACTGATTCAGTTGCAAGGAAACCTTGCAGAGTTCAGAAATGAGAGTGTATCAAACAGAGCTGAAAAAAATAACTAATCTGTAAGAGGTCTGTGATGGAGCAGATGAGGCAGAACAGCCAGGTTTTTTGTGACACTGACTTTCAAAGCACAAAAATGCTTGTGAGTTGTGGTTTGTTTTTTTTTTTCTCCTGAACAACAAACAACAACAAAAACCCTACCAAAACAACAAACTCACAAACACGACTTGTCAGACTTTGCTAATCTCCTAACTCTTGAACTCACTGGCCTATTTTGATCAAAACTGACAGAACAGGAGAAGCGTCACAAATGTCAGCTTTCTACAAGTGTCATGGAAATCAATTGCTTAGTAGGGAAGAAGGAATATTTAATACCTTAGTAGGGAAGAAGGAATATTTAATACCTGAGTAGAGGAAATCTGGCCGTATCTCTCTTACTCACCCTGTCCCAACAACTCAGTCAACATGTGGCTGTAGCTACATCATGGGCTGTCCTTTGCCCACCATAGGCTGTGTAAAGATTGGGAGGGAGTGGGAGAAACACTGTTGTTTCTGCTGCTCAAGAAACAGCTTGTTGTTAAGGTTTCTTTCCTACCCAAAATATGTTAGCACATTGTGTCAACTCAGAGCTGCAAATGCCAACTCACTGGGGCAAAGTCAGTCTTCCTCCTGGCTTTGCTCTGAGTTTTCCACTCGCTAGGCAATGAGCACTTAGACTTCGAATTTCCTTTGTGAGATTTACAGCTTTGCACAGTTATGATGAGCAACGGAGGTAAAGATTAAAGGAGGGTTACGCTTAAAGCCCTTAGGTAGATAGCTTGATTGTAATTCCATACTCCAGTAATGCGTGCCCGCTAAAAAGTGTATATTTTTTCACATTTCTATGTCACACTTTTTACCTGTTTTTAACCAAGATCTAGCCCTAAGCCGCTTGTGAGTGCTATTGAAAGACTGTGATTTATTGGCTAGAGAACTATTTTTGAGAAACAGTTTGTGTACATACAGCTTCTAATGCTCTTTTTTCCTGCCTGTGACTAATCCCATTGCCTTTCCTAAGACAATTTGTGGGAGGAAGGCGAGAGGATTCACCCCAACGCTGTAATGAAAAGTTTCACCGTAGGAACATTTCTGACGTGTTCGGGGGGTTGGGGTGGTGAGCCCTACAGCCGCTGAGAGTGTGCACAAAACCAGTCACCTCTCTTGCATGGGCCGGGAGCAGGCTTCGACTCTGATTAAGAAAGTGCACATTATTGGAAAGTTATTCAGATCCTGGTAGAAGAATTTAGGGTTCAGTCCTGAGCTGTCACTTCTCAACAGATTTCTTGAAGGAATTAATGAGGGCTAACTCCATATGGGGACTTAGGCTTCTCAGCACTGCGTGTTGAAGCTCCTGGCTTTTGGCTTTTATTCAGCAGTCCAGAACCCCATGCCAGCCAATGCAAGGCACAGAAATTGTGTCTTAAATTTCTCTTCTTTTCTTAGATTAGTACCAAGGAAGATGCTGTGAGAAGGTACTTCATTTCCTCTTGGGATTCCCAATTTCATCTGTCTGGAGGGAGGAAAATCTACAGAAAACGTTTGGAGTAATTTCTTTATTTAGAAACGACTCTATTTGGCATCCTCCGTCTGGGTGTGGTGAGCAAGGAGGTATACCGTGGAGCAGGATTTGTGGATCTGAAGTCCTTCTAAGCGTAGATGAGGATTCAGAGACCCACCAGCTCCCATCCTTGGGATGACTGTCGTAGTCAGCAGGAGACAGGCTGCTCCACAGCAGCAGTGCTCCTGTGCCCCCTCTTGGAGTGGGGCCAGTGCAGAGCACAGGGCTGTTCTTTGGAGTGGGGAAGATGGAAAGCCACCATGTCTCCTGGGGGGACAGGGATGTACAGTTTGTTTATTTTAGAAGAAAACACATTTAGCCAAACCATTGGCTGAAATGCGCAATCTAGAGGACACAGTTTAAACCCCCAGCTTTGTACAGCAGCCTCAGCTGGACGTTAGTTCATACTGGTTGGCACAACACCGCTGCTGATTCAATCTCTTTCAACTTCTCTCTGACCATATCTTTAAATGACTACAGCTGTTGTAGCTGTTTTGTGTGGATCTCAGTCTTGGACGTGGTCAGTGTATATCTGCTAGGTCAGGTCTCCTAACTCTGAGACCCATTGTCCTGTGAGATGTAGGTACAGCTCCTTTGCCATACACTCATATGCAGCTTATGGCCCCAGCAATGCATCACTGATGGGTACCCAAACAGCTTGTGTGTGTTTTGAGGGTATTTTTTTGCTACCTAAATTGCACTGATGTTTTCTTAGACATTTAAATGTTTTTGTGGATCGAGGCTCTAGCTGCCTCATGATTCTGGTCCTGATGTGTGGGTAGGAGATAAGTGTTTTCCTGTCCAAAGAGGAGTGATAAGAGTCATTGAGGCTGTATGGTAAAATGAAACAGCGCTGAGTTAAAAACTGAGCGAATGGTGCAGGTTTCCATTGTGGATTTCCTAGATGTGGCTTACAGGACACATTTTGGGCTAAGCAACCACCCTTCCTCTCTCGGCTTTATGTAAGCATTAAGAAAAGCTTGTTGAGTCAAAGTCTTGAGGTTGGGACCTCTGCCTGAATAACTGCAACCTGATTTTTTAAATCAGCAATAGTGAATGCTTGAGGATAACAGCAAATCATTTGGACAGATTTTTTAATTTTTCTTTTAAAGGAGAGACAATTGTACTAATTAGCAATATTGGTATGTAAGAAAGTGGGTGTGAAAACAACTCAATGAAGGCATTTAGAGTCTTTGTTAAAGTAAAGTACACTCAATTAAGCGGAACTGGAAATACAGTTTTGATTGTACCCTTGGTTGCTCTCCCATTCTTTTGAAAAGAACAAAATTAACCTGTAAGAGAAGAAAATTGCTGATGTGGGATGTTCCTACAGAACTGAATCTTTGCAGGGAGTTGCCCTGATCTGAAGGGGCAGTGCAGTGTTCATACAGCCGTGGTCAACAGGTCAGTAATCTCCTTTTAACAGGACATGAGTGTTTTGTTTTACAGTCGTTTATTCTTTAAACGATTAATAAGAGATTATTGCATCTACACTGGGTGAATCTAGTTGTCTTCTCTTTTACACAAACTATTCCCCTTGTATGAATTCTGTTGACTTCAGTTGAATTACTACTTGTTTATGTTGGTTTAATTGCAGAGAGATTCAATACCTCTAAAGTTATAGAAGCAATAGAGCCACAGAATTTCTAGCACTCTTGGATGCAGAAAATGAAGATAAGGAAGCTATGGTAGCTCCTCTGTATTACTGCTGAAGCAGGAATGAGTTCAGTTTTACTTGCGCATTGCATTTTACTCTGTGTGGTAACTTACCATGTATGGGCACAGCTAAGCAGTATATTTTCGAGTTGTCCAATTTTAGTACTCTAGTGGGAATGCAAGGTTGACTTCCACACCTAATAAGTATTAAAGTAGGACTTGATGTATCTGCCAGAGCTTTAAAACATGGTCAGTTTTCAAAATCCAGTCTAGCTCAGAGGGCAGTGCCTTGGGAATTACACTTCCATCTCCAAACATTAACCTTTCAGAGTGGCCTAATATAGCATTGCGTAAGAGCCCCAGCTGAGATCAAGGCCCAGTGCTGCTGGATGTTGTAACCCTGTAGAGACAGAAATGGCTTTGCCTTCAGAGTGTTTATGGTTGAAGTTGACAAAAAGAGACAAAAAAATATGAGAAGGGGAGAATTACTCTGGTTTTACAGGCAGTGATGTGCTGAGTGTAAGCCACCAAACCTAGCAAGCTTAACAGAATAATAATGATCTCAAATTCCGTGAAAATTGCAGGGTAAGTAGAGAGGATAGACTGAAGTTGAGCTACTCTGCCATGCAAAGTGAAGGCAATACTAGCCATTGGCCACTTAAGAGCCAGCTGGCTCATCTGCATGTGCTCCTGACATCCCACCAGCACATCCCTCTCTGTGAAGCATGTTATCCCTTGGCCGGTGTAGGTGTGGGCAAAGAAGGGAGAGAAAACTGCAGACTTGGGTCCTCCGTTCATTAGGAAGCCAGGTGTTAGTTTGGCTCCATATGGAATAAGGTTTTGTTTTGCACGTGAGGTAGAACAGTGTAATGTTGATTTAACTCTTTCCCCATACCATTTTTTTAAATACTCTATCTTCTCTGCCCTTTGTGGGGAATCTTTCACAAAGCAGCAGAGGAAAGCAAAACTTGCCAAAGCTAGGAACAGTGAACTCTAAGTCAAGAAAAAATGCCAGGGAACTTCAGGGGAAGTGCTTGAAACATTTTTTTTACCCCATTCTCTGTCAGTCTTGTAAACTGCAAGTTTTCAGTTGACATTAATTCAGCACTTTCACTGGATAATGAGAGAAGTTTTGCTTCTGTTGTAAATTGAAAGGTTTTTAGAAGTTTCTAAGACTAAGCAACCCAGCCTCAAGGATTTTGGGAGTGATGACTGGGGGAAGTTCTTGACCAGATCTTGTATTATTTCAGACAGTGTAATCTGCTTTCTCTACAATTCTACCTGCAAGCCTGATGTTTTTAGTCAGTTAATTCCAGCCGTATTCCCTTGAGTGCTTCCTGGGACTGTCCAAGTGTCAGCTGTCCTGTAAAGTTCCCATTAACAAGAAATTTTGCAAGGAGGATGCATGGTAGATCCAAACTAGAAATTTTGGTGGAAGGCTCAAATGCCCCTCTGAAGGATATGAAGACAAAGGGAGATGGCCAGGCTGAGTTTATATATGCCCTGAATGATCAAAAACCTCCTGGCAGGGGTCACGCTTCCCCGACTGGAGAGAATCCAACTGTGAGATGCAACCTGGGGAAGAGCAGGCCCCTCTAGTCCTGGTGTTGATGGAGCATCTTGTCTAGGGTGTTTTGGGTGATGGGGAGCAAAAGGAGCTGGGGTTTTTGTACCAATTTGCAGGTATGCACCAGCAAGGGTATGCTTTGCCTAGAACAGCTGTTGTTTTAAGGTTTTAGGGGGTGCATGAGAAAGGGGCTGAAGAAGGATCGTTCTCCCCCTAGTAAATAATTGCTAGGAACATTACAGTAGGGCTGTGTGGAGCTCGAGGGGTTTCCAGCGGTGCGTGGGATTTCGCTCTTCGTGCCTCTGCTGTGCTCTCTGGTGCGGGGAGCCCCAAGCCCTGAATCTGAATGAGCTCTGGGGATCAGCGACACCAGAGCCATCCTGCTCCCTGTTTATTTGTGGGTGCTGCTCTCTGCTGCTGTTTTTCATGTTTAATGAGAGCTGAACACACCATAAAATTTTATTGGGCGTTTATGCTAACAAAATTAAGTAACAGTTGGTGCTTTAAAAATGCAGCCGGAGCTCTGAGCGCTATAACTGGAATCTGCAATGGCTTTTTAACTGGTGTAGGACAGAGCAAATGTGTGAACACCAATGTAATTTAGCAGTAAACCTTTTTATATTAACTTTTTATTGACCAGAACTGATTCATTGAAATTTCAAAGAAAAAAACTTAGAACGATAGTCCTTAAACAAAATCATGTTTTCAAGGATTGGATAACTAGAAGCTCTCTCAAAATTGTGGGGTTAACTTAGAATGCCAAGACCAGTGGGCTGATAATCAAAATAAATTAGCTTAGCCGTTTCAATAATTTAATGCTTAAGTCAAATAACAGGAAGATTTATTTGTGTTTCCCAATAAAATAGATGTAGTATGCTGTGAATGCTGTATGGATGACTTGAGGCCATGACTTCAGTGAGAGTACAAAGGACCTCTAGGCCATAAAAAAAAAAAAGGGATTAACTTCAGACTCAGTTTCTTGCTCACTAAAACACATTTGGCTTATTTCTATATTAATGTTGTTAAACAAACATAGGAAAGTCATTTGCTTCCATTGATTCATTTATTTGTTTAGCACTTTTATTTTTTTCATGCACTTTTCCCACGCCTAGTGTGGATAGAGTTTGATGTTTATGATCTTTATGTTATACTGGGGATTTTTATGCTGGTTTTAAAACAAAATAGCCAGATTGACATGCTGCGACTTTTTGTTTGTTTGTTTGTTTGTTTTTTCTGAGTGAAATAGTTTGATTATCAGTTAGCACTGATTTACCGCATATTTACCTAGGTATAGGTAGGGCTGATTTGCATTTCATGGCATTGCCAGCAATCAAGTTTAGCTAAAAGACTTGTGCAAGCACTCAGGGAAAATGTCCTGATTCCTGGATTAAGCCCTGAGTTACACTGGGATACCAGCCAAGTTGTTTAGGCTTTACACTTTCACATGGTCACTTTATCACAGATTCCAGCTGATTTTCAAGGCCAGACACTGCTGCTGTCAAGAAAACATTCTGCAACCTGCTTTTAACCTCCCAGTGTAAGCATGGCCTTGGGGATTTGATGTGACATCACAGCAGTCAGCGGTATTTGCATCATACTGAGACTGGAGCAGGTACTCTGCTGATGCTTTAGTTTTTTCTGTTGGTAAAAATAAGGATGAGCCCTTTCTTTGCATGGTCTGTGAGCTCCTTGGTGGAGGATAACCTGGTAACCCACTAAGTGGGGTTCCCATCCTCACTCGTGGCCTTATGTTATTGTGCTTAGAATCTGAGAATTTAGCAAACTTTAGTGTCGTTAAGAACATATTCTCCTTTGGAATGAAGAAGAAAAGATATAGGAGGTTGCAGAGGCCCTATACTGTGACACGTAAACCTTGCTCCAGAAGATGACCGTGAAGGGAAGCGGACCCAGAGGGGCGAGTTGTGTTGCAAGCACTGAGCACATGAAGGAGCAGAGGGGATCACATCAGTGTTTCAGCTCGCTTGAAAGGAAGGCTGTTAAAATTATAAAAACCTGGATAATTTAAAAAGAGAGCATGTACAGCACTTTCTAGGTGTCGTGCCTTCGTGTAGACAGAATTAAATATGCTGCAGCAAAGCCAAGGCTTGTCCTCGGTGGGAGCCCCAGGGAGAGGGTTGGGGGCTGGAAAAGGTGGTAGGTGCTGGGCTTTGCTCCGCTCTGCTGGCAAGTTGAAAAGAGGTAGGACATCAACATTTTGAGGTCAGCTAACTTGCTTATTTGCAGATGGTATCTAAAACTGGGATGCTAGGAAGATTCTGAAATAATTGCAGACAGATGTGTGCTGCTGGTAATTTACGGCTGCTCGGGGCAGCAGATACACCATATGCTTTTTCTTCTTTTAACATATTGGTTTATGCTTCTAGGCTTTCGACTTTTCTTGGACTTCCCCTTAGCATCCCAATGTCCTAGTGTTTGCAGATTATTAGTGCAGTTTTTTATTCAAGTCAGATTTTGCTGGATGATGACCTCACAAAAGAGCCTTTGCCAGTGCTTTAACTCTGTTCTCCGAAGTGAAGGATCAGGTAGTTTTTCGTAAGTCCAGGAAAGGTCCAGCTGCAAGGACTTGCTTCAGTGTAATTTCTATTGCAACACTCCATGGGAATGCTAGTTGGATGTCGGGATTCAGCTGAACAAGAGGCTTGCCAGCCCGAGAGCATAATACTGCTTTCTACATCCAAGAACTTATATTTTAAATTTGTTCATTGGTCTATGGTCATCCCTCAAACTAAGGATTTTATTCTTCACTTTACAGTCTTGCTGCTTAGCGTTGATTTCTGTGTGCGATCCCATTGATTGTCATGGGGCTTCTCTTACGTTGCCTAATACGAATAAGGGTATGTCTGGGACGCAATGAAAGCACACAGTATAATAAGCTTTCCTTGACGTGCTGCTTTGCTTCACTGCCAGTCCTCATGTCTGATGACCCATTGCACAATTAATCTGCCAGCAGAGAGGCCACCAAAATTCTTCAGTCGGTTACTCCAAGTTTAGTCACTCATTATTGTTATAGATCTCTTCTCCAGCAGGTCAGAACTACCCTTGAATTTCCCAGGCATTGCTCGCTGCGTGCTTTGTACCTCCATATTTTCTGATTTGTCCCAACTTTATTCACTTGAGTTATCCTGATATTGCTAAAATTTCCTAAACTGCAGCTGTATTACAGAGCATATCTGCACCTTGCCCATGTCTTTCACTCCCTCATTTAGGGTTCATTCTTGCTTCCTTCCTACACCTGCTCTGCTACTACTATTTTGTGTGTCAGGGGAGGGCACTGAATACTCCACTGTACAAAGCAGTAAATTTACTTCTAGTGAATAAAACCAGCTGTTTTTCTCTTACTTTAAGTTGTAAGGGAAAGCTGCGTGTGCTTTTTGTTAATCTGTGTGAATTGTTGTGTGTAGAGGACATTTATAGCATAAAAATATACTGCCTTGCTGGTTTGTCCAGCTCAGTGACACCGAAGGACTAATTCAGATAGAAACACAGATATATTCACATGGGCCACTGAAAAGGTAGTGATGGCTCTTGGTCGCTGCAGCTTGTGCTTTTACAACGGTATTTCAAGCTGCCGCTGAGAAACTGCACCTAGAATTTCCAGCCGTGCATGATCGTAGTAGCTGTGATGAGGTATTAGCCAAGGATGGAGAGAGGAAAGAAATTGCTTATGGACCCTCAAACTCTTTATTTATGGCAGTAGTTCAAGTGTTTGGTTTTTTTCCTCTTTTGTCCACTTTTCTTTGCAGAACAGTAGAAAACTTCAGTGTTCAGTGTTTTTTTGTGCACCATCACAGTATTATGATAAAAATACCTCATTTAAAACTACCTTTGACAGCAAAATCTTGTAAGTGACCTCCAATGGTTAGCCTTCCTCAAGTACTTTTTCTGCTGTAGCTTCATATTTTACAGCATGTATTTTGCACCAGAGAAATTCTGATTAGCAACTGATATGGACTAGCTGAAAAAGAGGGAGATTATTTTGTTTTTATTTTAAGCACAGGTGGGATGTCCATGTCTAACTTCCAACAATGTCAGCAGAAGCAACATACCTAAATCTCTAGTGTGCTGATGGAAGGATTGCCTCTAAAGCTTTTTCAGTGTAAAGCGGAAAGTTTTTTGAAGAACCCGGTAATGAAGAACTGTGGTTCCTGGTGCTTAAAATTTTACTGATTTTACAAAAATGAGGCCTCCAGCACTTAAATTACAGTTTGTAGAGACATTACCACAAGTGACTTATTCTTTCTTGAAAGCTCCTCTCTTACTTCCTTGTAAGCATTTGTTAGATTTGGATTTTGATATGGAGATCATCCAGAAAAGAAAAAAAATAAATATTTTATTCAACAGAAGCTGTCACTTGCATACTCTCGTGCTCTGGAAATAGAAATTGAAAAGAGGTAGGAGAAAACAGGCAAATGACAACATGGTCCTACCACTGTTATTCCCAGACGTAGCAACTTAACTAAGACTGTAACACCATTCATGTGAACAATGACTGTATCCAACTGAGAAATGGCTGTTCTTTGCAGAGGCTGAAGCACAAAAGATACACCCAAATACTAAAATAAGATGATAAAATGTAGATGTTATCAAAGCAAAGGTGTATGTTTATATTGTGTTGTAGAAAAGGTATCTCCTGTCCCATGAGCTGTTTGAAAGCCAGTATCTGTGATCTCAGCAGCAGAAGCAGCACAGAGTCCAAGCGGTGGTGTTTTCCAAAAAAGGGATTGTTTTGAAGAGTGGGAAGGGTATACTGGAGCATCACTGAAAAGGCACCTTCCTTCTGATGTGTAAATGTGAATGAATCTTCACATTTTGGCTACGTGTTTGTGTTAGTATTCTGGAGCACCACTATAACAGCACTCCTAAGCATGAGATTTCATGTGTTTCCCAAGGTTTCCAATTTTGTTTAATAAAATAAAAACAAAAGCAAAAACCCTTCAGGTTTATAGCCAGTATTACTGCAGAGGTGAAAAAATACCATCAAAATGATGCAGAGGTGTTGACTTGAAGACCTCAGAAGGTCTGAAACTCTCTTTCTGCACTAGCTGGGTATGAGGTGATCCTTAAGGATAGTACTCTGTTTAAGGATTACAGCACCAATATTTAGACATATAATTTCTGTTCACATGTAACCTAGGGGCAGGATTTTGCTGCACTAGTATTGTGAGATGTGCCAGGTAGCCTTTCACCTGCTGTATCACAGGAACATGAATTTCCCACAGGTCTTGGGTTGTGTCTGTCAGCACCAGCAGTATGTCTTGGGGATGCCAGGACATCTCAAATGGTGCTGGGTGTCTTCATTTAGGCAGTGGAATTGAACAGGCAATACCTAAGCTCCCGTTACAGTCAATAGGACACAGTCAGAAGAGTCTAGAGGGTGATGAAGCTCGCCGTTAAGGTTACAGTGGGCTGACTTCTCCCTGACTTGGTTCTTACATTCCATTGACTTGTTTTGACTGGATCCCTGTTGACTGTAATAGGAGTTTTGACATCTGGCACTCATATAAGCACCTAAACATAGGCATGCTAATCTCAAATGGCATCCTTCTTGTAGCATCAGCCTTGTGTACTGTGTTACTAGTTGTCAGTGTGGGTAAGAAAAGCTGGGAAGAATTATGGTATTAAATTCTTGCGTGCCGTTTCCCAAGAGCCAGGACATTTCTTGTGGGTCAGGATGGATGGCTGAATACTAGTGTAATCAGCATACCTACGATTGATTTATCTGTAATAATACATGGCACAGCAGTCAGAGCTTGGGGGAAAAGTGACCGGTTTTATTTTCTAAAATTCAGGTTTCAGAAAAGCTTGGGTTATTCTGATCAGGGTAGTTATGGATGCAGACTTAGGTTGATGTCTGCATTTCAGTCTTGAGAAGTCTTCAGAATCCTTGGAGAGGCAGCCTGTTGTCTGGACCAAGAGAAAAAGGATGCTCACGTGAACTGGGAGATTTTTTTTTCTTAAAAACAAAAAAAAAAAGGTTAGTCCAGCCAAGCCAATCCTTTTGAAACGGGTGAATAAGTTTTGCAAAAATGCTGATATCAGTGCACAGAAGATTTATGAATCTGTGTGCAGCGGAAGGCAGATGTAGATAAAGCAAGCAAGGTTAACTCCTGCTTTGCCTGTAATTGTGAGCGTGATATCAATGTTGGTGGCTTTGACTGCAAGGTCCTTTGGGAGCCCTGTAGAGCACGGTGCAAACATTAGCTGGTCAGCTACTACTCAGGCTGTGCCTTCTTTCGTAAATGTTGCTCTAAATAAATATGATCAATAATGAGATCTTATATTGAAAAATACACTGCTTTCTGTTGATACCGTGTGTTTTTTGGTACAGCAGAATCTCCTTCCCTTACTGCTCTAAGAGCTAAGGGTGGAGGATTTACTTCAATGTTCAAAATAAGGGCCAAGGCTCACTCTCCACTCCTGTAACGTGGATTTAATGCCAGCATGGTGACACTTCCCTTAATCCCGTTGTCATAACCTCACTGGACTTAATTCGGTACGTGACTGATGGTGAAGAAAAATCGGGCTGTGTCAGTATTGCTAACAGCTCTTGTTATGTGAGCAGTCTTAGCATCCTACCCTGGTTCTTTCATATTTGGGAAATCAATTCTAAACTATTCAGACCTTTGAGATGAGCAAATGTTTGGAATGTTGTGTTTTGGGAAATATAGCTGGTTTTAGTCTCCTTTTCTGGTAAGTAGCTTTGGATGGTTATATTTAGGGTTTTTCTATTTAGTTGTGCTTTTTAAAGATATGTTTTTCCATTTAGAAATAACTCTATGGCTAAGCGACCGTGTAATTTGTAAAAATCAACGGGGAAAACGTCAACTCCTGCTGTAAAACGTGGACACATTAGAAAGTTATTTTCGAAGCTCTGCCAGAATTTAGTAAATGGTGTTTTAGAGGCATTTTCCTCAGAAGGGAGGAAATTTGGGGTGAAGGAAGAGGCAGTCATCAGCTAGGATATTTCTTTGAACTCCACTGCTATAGTGTTTCAGCTCCTCAAAACCTCTAATGAGATTTTCTTCAGAAAACTACTGATTGCTGTTGGATTGGATTACAGTAGAGTAGCGTTACTCCAGTTTTACAGACAGTGGCACTGAGAAACGAGGACAGCAGGGACTGGATTTTGAAAGATATTTAGTCACTTGTGGATTAAAATATGACATTTGGTGGTCTCTGCACAAGTGCCTGCCATTACATGGGAGGTGAGAGCTCTTTGTAGAGTTTTTCTTTTTTGTTTTTCTTTCTTTCTTTTTTGAGCATTCCAGGGGTGCTTTTCTGCAACTTAGGCCATGTAATTTTGAAGCCCACTTAACTCTCCTGGGTTCATCTGGGCAGTCTGTGGAAGAGTGTAAGAAATGAGTCTGGCAATAACTGGGTCCAAGTTCAGGGTGATAGCTGTGCCCTGTGCTTGACAGCAAATTTTCAGAAGAAAATGCAAGTGTTACATGAGCAATTACAGGATAGTTTGACCTTGATCTTTGGGTATAGCCAAATACCACAGGAGAAATTCAGGAAAGCACAGGGAACAGAGATGACTGTAAGGCTCCTCAAGCTAGCACTAGCTTTCAGCATCCCACAAAACTATGGCAACAGCCAGAGATCAGCAGTGATGATGGACCAGGTGAGTCTCAATGCTGTCATGACCCTGAAATGTTTGAGTGAGGTTGGGACATGGGGTACCTAACTCTGGCATGCCATTCCCAGCAGAAGGCTACCCTTTCTCCTGCCCTCTGAGGTGACCTTTGTTCGTGAAATCTTGAAGCCAAAGAGGATCTGGAGCGCTGTATTTTTGCAGCGAACATCTGTCTTCTCAGCAGAGGGCTTCCCACTCTCTGGGTGGCTGCCAAGCATTGCAACCCCATCTTTCCATAGTGTATCGTGCAATTCTTCTCTGTGCTTTTCCAGCTTAGCAAGCTCCCTGTGCTCTTTGCCCTTCACAACACTCCAGCAATAGAAATCCTGATCTCCAGGAGGTCAAGACAAGTGAGTTCAAGAAGCCTTCACATACCAGTGGCAAGTAGAAGCTGTTGCATGATGTGCAGTTTTAGCACTCTATCCACCTCCTGTGCTACTTTTAAGGCTCCTTCACTCCACCTGCTCGGAGCAGAAGGTCTCAAGCCTGATGGAGAGTTGGGACTGTTCTGTCTAATTTAGTTTTATCTTTTGGCAGCAGCAAATTAACTATCTTCTAATAAAGCCCAAGTATAACAGTAATTTGCATACTGAATTCTGTGCCTTTTTCTTCTTCAACTTCTTTAATTTTTGCTGTGTTATGGAGAAGCTATGTGTTTTGTTTTGGTTTTTTTTCCCCTAGGGAAAATAAACACTGTTGGTCCTGACTATTCCATTTTTTCCTGTCCCTTGATTTGTAGGTTGTGCTGTGGTTTCATTTCACTTTGTCCTGATACACAAACCCACCACAAGTACTAAACGTATTTTCGAGATGAGAACTGATGTCAAGCTATCCTTATTTTATTCTCTTTTCAACTTGGATCTTGGTCTCTCTTTGGTGGGTTAAATGGCTAATAGTTGCATCTTTGACTGCTGACTTGGCATTTGTGGGGCTTGGGTTCCTAACCTGAGATTCCCCTGGTGATGGGGCTGTTTCCAGAAAGGATTTAGCCTCCCACAGGAGAAGAATGAGGTCATTTATTAAGCAAAGTTAGGTAGCTGCATATCACTTTTTAAAAATCCTAATGAAAGTGTATATATATATTATCTTTTTTTACTGTACAATTCATATATTTAGATATTTTTTAAAAAAATAGCTCCCTTTCATAACAGGAAAGCATTTACCATGACATCCATTTCATCCTGCCCCTTTCCATCTGAAAAGGCTTAAGCTGCAACCTGTTTGGTTTTCACTTACTTCTGTAATTCTCTTTTAAAGTTCCTTTCACGGTGCACTGCAGAAGAAAAGACACGGGGAGATTTTATATGCTAAGGAGGCTACTTCAGACAGAGGCAATTAACTGGCGTTGTACAGCTCATACAAGAAAATCAGGAGATGTGAACTGATGATCGGTCTTTGAAAATGTGGTTAACAAGCAGAGCTTGAAAGACTTCTGCTGCAGCAGACCGAGCTGAGGGTACGGTGGTTTGATCCTGGGTCCTAAGCACTTTCCTTACTGCAAACTGGGGTGAGGACTTTGGTTCCCCTCATCCTCAGATTGACAAGTATAGGGTAATATTTTGCTCTATGTTAAATGGAGGCAGCCTAGAAGTCTCTGACATAAAGGTAGTCTGTGATTAGGTTTGGGTTTTTTCGGTGTTGTTTTTTGTTGGGTTTTTTTTGTTTTTTTGTTTGGGTTTTTTTTATATACCAGTACCTACTGAATTATTTTGGGGCATTTATCAAAAAAAGAATGCAAATGCTTCTCGTCGTAATGAAACAAGTCCTCTAAGCTATGTGGAAGGTCCCTGACTGTTTTTACTCATTACAGCTGTGCAAAGCTGATGAGAAATGCTGCCAAACAGAAACCCACCACTGCCTGGAAGCAGCCTGTTTGGGAGCGGTGAGGGACTTCCCGTGGGTGCATGGCTACTGAAATCAGCCCCACGCTCCTGCTGACTATGAGTTTAGGGTTTAATTCAGCTCACTGGCTGGTAGCTCAAACATCGAGAATAGTACCCATCTGTATCATCTTTATTTTGTTTCTGCAAGAATCACGTGTGGCCAAATTGTTTGCTGGTGTTGGCGCTGCTGGGGTCATGGAAATCCGCTTGTTCACGCTAGCAGAAATTCTGGCACAGCTTCTTTGTGAACAGTCAGACACCCCCAAAGAGGGCTCATGTGTGTGCTGAGAGCTGCAACTGCTCAGCACTGAGAGGGAGAACGTCCGTGGGGGTGGAGGACTGTTTGGACCTACCCCAAAGTCCAGTCATTCAACAAATGAAATGGTAAGATGGAGAAAAACAGCTAATGCCTCTGCAGATTAAAATACTGGGAAAGAATCCTACTTCAGGAGTACCAGAGGTATGCAGATCGACTTCATCATGACTCAGGGGCGTAAATTGTCTTTGAGCACCTGGGCAGCAGTCCAGCAAAAGTCAGATTTGTGCTCTACACAACAGATTTTCCTTGGTTCATCCTGAAACATTGTGTTTCTGGGGCATATTTTATGCACATGGAACATCGCTAGGAAAGCCAAGATGGAAAATTCACAGATACCTTCTCAGATGGGAGTTGGGAGGTCTCTGTCTAATATGATTTTTCTCACATCTTTTTTCCAGACTTGGAAACCCAAGTGTAAACCCAAAAGCTTGGGGTTGTCATGCAAATTTGTGACATACCTTGCAGACCGGCAGGTCTATAAAGTAAGAGGTGGTTTACTTTCTTTCATCAGTGCATTTTTTTCACCATGAGAGGAAATGTGTGTAGCCTTTGTTTAATGCATAAAGTAATCCAGCCTGCTAATGTATGTTAAAAATCAGGGATTAGCCCAGGCTGTAAAATTGATCCTTGCATTCTTAGGTTTTCCTGTCTGAAGTTTTCTGGGGGCTAGTGATACCCGTGGAGTTGGCAGGGTTCAAGCAAGGCCCGGTTCAAGTACTGATGGGCAATTGGAGGACATTGTCCTCCTTAGCTTGCCTCAGAGAAGTTTTGGGCTTCTCTGTCATTTGTCCTGGTTTATCTCCTCTCTTGAAAATAAGTATCTGGTGTTCCAAATACTCTCTCTTCTCACTTTCCTAATGAGTATAGTTTGGCAGGTTAGTTACAGAGCTTTGTGGTGGTTAATTACGCGGGTTACTTGCTCAGGAGTTGTTGACCTAGAGGCATTATTTCATTGATAGTCTGAGCTTTGTTTCTTTATTTCTCTCTTTTTTTTTTTTTTTTTAAT
>Ga0065711_1009442_pt1 | contig 17184 bp, 12 predicted proteins | sample Hoacrofraction12_FD_59098 | JGI IMG/M metagenome (GOLD analysis project Ga0065711, IMG submission 59098) | Hoatzin crop microbial communities from Cojedes, Venezuela - Epithelial fraction 12 v2 (version 2) | ecosystem: Host-associated > Birds > Digestive system > Esophagus > Crop | place... | reverse complement strand
CCCCCCCCAAGTGTACCTTTTTATTTATCTTTTGGAGAATATTGCTGCACACTCTGGATTGAGTGTCCGTTAATCCATTTCCTTTCCTTAAGAACTTGATTTTATGTGGGAATTAAATATGGGGTTGACACATTTCAGTATTGCTGCAGTACAGAGTTAAGCTGAAGAAATTTGATCTGAGAAATATGGAATGATGTCCTGGCTCATCATCTTAAGTCAGTGAGCAAATCAAGGTGCTAATCAGTATTTAGGTTAAAAAAGGGACGAAGAAAAAATGTCATGAAGATTGTAGTTTCTGACTTGTATTATCAGGTAATGTACATCTATCGTAGAATCATAGAAGCATAGAATCATAGAATGGTAAGGGTTGGAAAGGATCTGAAAGATCGTCTGGTTCCAACCCCCCTGCCATGAGCAGAGACATCTTCCACTAGACCAGGTTGCTCAGAGCTCCATCCAACCTGGCCTTGAACACTTCCAGGGATGGGGCATCCACAGCTTCTCTGGGCAACCTGTTCCAGTGTTTCACCACCCTCATGGTGAAGAATTTCTTCCTAATAGATAATCTAAAACTGCCCTCTTTTAGTTTACAGCCCTTCCCCCTTGTCCTATCACTACACACCCTTGTGAAAAGTCCCCCTCCGCCCTTCCTGTAAACCCCTTCAGGTACTGGAAGGCTGCTTTAAGGTCACCCCGAGCCTTCTCTTCTCCAGGCAGCAGAAAAGCTACTGAACATCAGTTCTTTCACTTATGCCTTTCTCTGAAAGTAAATTAATTTCAACAGCACTAGTCTTGTAGCACACAGTAGTTAGTACAAAATACCTGAATCATTTCCAGAAATAATGTGTAAATAAAGGATTAGCCTTCTTTAGAGGCCGTGCGTCCTTTCTCAAGAGGGTCTTCATCTACTGCTTCAGGAGTATAATCTTTCATAGCAAAATTTTTCCAGGAAAAGCTGATAATAAAATTTCTCAGCTTTGCTGAGAATTTGACAGCATTCATGAGGCCGATACACAGATGTTCTTACTGCTATTATATAATGTAACTGAGAACTTTGTTAGTAGTTTCAGCATGTCTTCATGACCCAGGTTTCATAAATATTATTTGATTGTGTATCTTTTTTTAGTTTATGCTGGTCATTTATAAAATAGAAATAAAAATTTCTACCATGGAAGGTGTGTTGAAACTCTTTCCTCTGATGCCCAATTATGGTATATAATTTGTTTAGCTGAAAGGTAAAATTTCAGTAAATATTCTCCAAAACTATCTATGTATTATACACCTGAATGCACAGTTTTCTGAATTATACACACAAATGTCATTCAGATTGATAAATATTCTGTCACAGATTAATTTCATCTGAGATTAGGAAAGAAAAAGTTATTTTTTTCTGCTTAACGTAAGTCATTGGGAGAAAAGAAAGGGATCAATCGGATCCTATGCCCAGGGCGATTAGGCAGTAAGTAAAGAATGGTTAAATATGTGCTTACACATGTGTGTCTAACATATTTCTAAGAATAAATTTACAGGTAGTAAATTTTTGGTACTTTGTTGGTAGCTTTGTTCTGTTAAGAAAAGCGTTTATATTTTTATACCAGAGCTAAAGACAGATGTTATTCCCTTTCATTTGTGCAAGCTGTTCACCCAGGTTTCCTAGTAAGATTCAGTGAATATATTCACGCTTAGCCAAAGTAGGAGTAACAAATGTTAAATCTAAGTACACCCAGTAATCTGGTCACAGGGGAGCTACATATGTACAGGGGCTTAATTTTAGCTGCAGCAGAAGGCTTTCCAGCTCTGCAGGAGAGGACCTGGGGGTGGTGGGGGAGTTTGAATCACAGACTGAATATGATAGGAGTGTGTCTCCAGATGTGAAGGGTGACCTCAGCAAGAGCAGACTGAGGACAGTGATAATCCTCCTTGGGAGGTTCCAGTGGCCATGTATGCCCAGATTCGGGACCCCCAGACCAGAGCAGTGCCACTAAATTGGAAAGAGTCTGTAAGAGTGTCACTTAGAGGGCCTGGAGCACAAGACACACAAGGAGAGTTTGAGGGAGACAGGGTTTTTTAGCCTGGAGATGACACAGGGAGGGAATTTATTGTTGCCTTCCAGAACATGAAGGGATATCAAAAGAAAGGTGGAGCCAGATTTTTCTCCCAGGTATACGCAAAAGGACAAGAGATAATGGATGCAGAAAAAATTTATATTAACTATAAGGAGAAGAAAAATTTGTAATGACAGTGATTAGGCTCAGAGTGGTGGTAAAATTTTCATCCTTGGAAAACATTAACAGTCAAGACCTTTCAGGGTCTTGAGCCTGATGTATATCTGAAATTAGTCCTGCATTCATGATCTCCAGAGCTCCTTTCCAATTTAAAGTTCTCTGATTTTCTGTAATGCCAACTCTAGCACTTTTATCTTAGGTTTCATTTCTTCATTGTTTTCCCTTGAACTGCCTAGAGTGATGATATAAACCTCTCTGTTCAACATTGGCTTCTGTAAAAAGACAACCTAGCCTTTGTGGTGAATATAATGTGTATTATCTGTTTGCTCCCTTTTTATATGCTATCTCCACTTAAAAAACATGATAACTGAACATGGGGGGACTGCTGAAGAGAACATGAGATTTCATCTGTCTCTGACAGTGAATGAGCAAGATCAGGAAAAAGTGTTTCCCAATTTTAGGAAAGGGCAGGAAGAGGAGAAAGCAGAGAGTGAATTTTTATCAAGTATATGGGGAGTACAGGGTGCTTATGGCACAATCAGTATTTGTGATGGCAGAGTCCATAAGAACATGGGGAGCTGCGGAGTTGACAAAAACTGTATGTGAATGCAAGCCCCAATATGGAAGAACACAGTGTACACGGAGATATTTCCTTATATGTCTCTTTTATCTCCATTCTGTCTTATCTAATCACTTTCAGTGGCGTCTTTTCAAATAGATATATTATTCTAATTAATTTTGTAATAAAATAAGGCTTTTTTAGTTCAGAAAGACCCTATTTGTTTTCTTTGGGAAGCTCAATTTCAGGCAAATCTTCAGGAAGACTTCTAACAACACTGTAACCATCTTGTGTCTCGTCTTACTCCTTAATGCTGCAGAAAAAATGAGAACTTAAAGTGTCCACAGCTATCAAGAAGACAACAGAAAGATTATAATGTCAGCTATTATGGAATTGCTCAGTTGAAAGCTCTTTTTCCAAATGTGTTCTCCAGATAGATTGCCCAAAACCTATTCCAACCTAGAAAAGGAAACTGATTACAATTAGCCACACAGACGACAAGAGCACCTAAAATGTTCGTCCATATAGGAAACGAAACTGGACTACAGCTATCAACTAATCCCAGACTTTATCTGCTACTGATCTAAGTTATCCATTCAAAAAGGGTAAAGATGAGTTTTCAACTACTCCTCTCTAGAGGACTAAATTTCATTAAATACATTTAAAGCTTCCTAATTTACCCACATGGAGATTTCCACTTATGTGCTATAAAATCAGGTATGCGTTAAACAAACACAGACTATTAATGTTTTACTTGAAACATTGCAAGCAATGTACCATATAATTTCTATAATAGTATGAATTTAAGAAATGCATCCACTATTTTCCAACCCAGTCTGCTATTGCTTTAACTGAAATTTTTAAAATAAGATTTAAATGAGACATATTAACTAATAAATTCTCAGCAGTTATATCTACAATATGAAACAGACTGTNATGTGGAACTACGACAGTAACTTCTGCTTTTCCCNATAATTTTGAAGTAAAAATAAAATACTAGTGGCTTTTTCTGTTCTTTTTCTTCACCCACTGTTCCTCTTTAGGTGGTGAGGTCCTCTGAAATAACTTTACAAGCAAGGAAAAATAAGAAAGGAAGGTATTCAATCTGTATTAATAGTTCTTCAGTGGGATCCACCAAAAATAAATCAGATATTTGTAAGCGTAAGAGCATAAGTAAGATGTGCCAGTTCTGTTCTGTTCCCCTGTTCCTGAGGACCATTTCCCAAGGGGTCTTTCTGACTAACTGCTTGAAGAGCTGGAAGTTGGCTTTCCTAAAATTCAGGGTCCTGAACACAATCCTTGCCTTTCCCCTATCCCTCAGGAGTGTGAACTCCACCAGCACATGATCACTGCAGCCCAGGCTGACTCCAATCTTGATGTCACTGATTAGCTCACTTGCATTGGCGACCAACAGGTTCAGTATTGCATCCTCTCAGGTAGGGCTATCAATTACCTGGCTTAAGAAGCTATCCTCAATGCACTCTAGGAATCTTTTGGACTGCCTACAGCTTGCCGTGCTAATTTTCCAGCAGATGTCAGGGTGACTGAAGACCCCCAATAGGATGAGAGACTGCGAGCACAAAGCCGCCCGGAGATGGAGGAAGAAGGCTTTGTCAGAAGGCCTCCCTTTATTGGGTGGCCTGTAGTAGACACCAGCCACAAGGTTCCCTTGGTTGCCTTGGTCTTTGGTTCTCACCCATAAGCTTTCTACCTGCTCATGGCTATTTTTCAGAGACAGCTCTTCACACTGTATTGATTCCTTGATGTAGAGGGCAATGTCTCCTCCCCCTCTTTCCCCGCCTGTCCCTTCTGAACAGCCTGTGGCTGACGATAGCCACACTGCAGTCATGAGATTCGTCCCAAGGAGTTTCAATAAAGGTCATCAGGTCATAGATTTCTAGCAGCTTGGTAACTTCCAACACCTTCTGTTTGTTGCCCATGCCGTGTGTGTTCGTGTAGAGTCACTTCATGTGAGCTGTTGGCTGTTTCACCTTCTCAGTGGAACACCCTTTATTTCCCTTGAGGTGTTTCATGGAAGTTTCTCTGTCCGCTCCTACCACCTCAGGAGGGCCCAACTCATCTCTGCAAGACTTCGACTGTGCTGCATTGTCCCCAGCATGCCTCTGCACAACAAATCCTTTGTATTGCAGTTTTGCTAGCAAAGGAGTTTATAAGTGGCTAANGGATGTGAGCATTTAATTACAGCCAATTGTTAAAATTCCTCGTGTTCTCTGGAGAATTTTTTCAGTTGTGGACTTCGGTGAAGTTGAGGTCTTGCAATTATCCTAGAGATATTCTGTACAGAAATTCAAATTTGTAAGTCTAGGAAAAAAAATCTCTTCAGAACACTGATATGACTCAAGGAATGAAGGTGGTTCTTTATATTTGTTTTTTACAAATATATAATAATTGATATCTGACACGTCTTCACTTTGAGGATGCACTAACAGGACCTACGCATCAGTTAAACTTCTGTCAATCTAGACCATCATCACAGGAACAGAAACAAAAAAGATTCAGTTAGTATGTTACTCTGTAAAATACTTACCTCTTTGGAAATGAGGAAACATAGAGTGCAGTAAGGAAGGCAACATATCCAGAACATCAGCATGTGTCCTACTCTGTTGCTTACTAAATCTTTAAATGTTGCATAAACGTGGTAACACTGCAGCTTAGGGCAGAAGCACAGAAGTAATATCTGTATCACTTGTAGCATTAATTCTTGGGGAGATAGTGTATGATAGCTGTTCCCTCAGCACCTTCCTGGAGAAAGTAGCTGCCCGTGGTTTGGATGCGTGTACTCTTCAAAGGATAAAGAACTGGCTGAATGGCCAAGCACAGAGAGTGGTGGTGAATGGAGTTAAATGCAGCTGGCAGCCGGTCATGAGTGGTGTTCCCCAGGGCTCAGTTTTGGGTCTGGTCTTGTTTAACATCTTTATCAATGATCTGGATAAGGGGATGGAGTGCTCCCTCAGTGAGTTTGCAGATGACATCAAATTGGGTGGGAGTGTCAATCTGCTTGAGGGTAGGGAGGCTATGCATAGGGATCTGGACAGGCTGGATCGATGGCCCAAGGCCAGCTGTAGGAGTTTCGACAAGGCCAAATGCCGGGTCCTGCACTTGGGTTACAACAACCCCATTCAACGCTACAGGCTTGGGGAAGAGTGGCTGGAAAGCTGCCCAGTGGAAAAGGACCTTGGGGTGTTGGTCGACAGATGGCTGAACATGAGCCAGCAGTGTGCCCAGGTGGCCAAGAAGGCCAACAGCATCCTGGCGTGTATCAGGAATAGTGTGACCAGCAGAGGTAGGGAAGTGATCGTGAACCTGTACTTGGCACCGGTGAGACCGCACCTGGAGTATGTGTTCGGTTTTGGGCTCCTCACTACAAGAAAGATATTGAGCTGCTGGAATGTGTCCAGAGAAGGGCAACAAGGCTGGTGAGGTGTCTAGACAACAAGTCTTATGAGGAGCGACTGAGGAAATTGGGGCTGTTTAGTCTGGAGAAGTGGAGGCTGAGGGGGGACCTTATTGCTCTCTACAACTACCTGAAAGGAGGTTGTAGTGAGGCAGGTGCTGGTCTCTTCTCCCAAGTAGCTAGCTATAGCACAAGAGGCAATGGCCTCAAGTCGCATCAGGGGAGATTTAGATCAGATATCATGAAAAATTTATTTACAGCTAGAGTTTTGAAGCCTTGGAACAGGCTGCCCGGAGAAGTGGTGAAGTCCCCATCCCTGGAGGTGTTCAAAAAACTTTTAGATATGGCACTTCAGGACATGGTTTAGCAGGCATGGTGGTGTTGGATTGATGGTTGGATTTGATGGTCTTAGAGGTCTTTTCAGCTTATGATTCTATGATTTTATTCTGTTCTATGAGATTTTTTTGTTGTTAATTCATCTGCATTTATCTTCTGTGCATTTTACAGACTCATCTCCACAGTGAGATGATACAGCTATATTTAAGATGTGTCTGAGATGCTTGTTGATCAATATAGTTTCATTTTTGACACAGGAGATCATTTCACGTCCAGTCCTTTCTAATCTTAAGGCTCACACTAAAGTTTTGCAGAGTTTTTTACAGATCATTTCACAATCTCCAAGTTCCTTTCTATAACTGAGTCACTTTTGAGTCACTTTTGGTAGGTTCACCAGAACCTTAGCAGACAAAATACCAGGACAGAAGGACAGGTCACATCGTTTCAATAAGGTTGTGGTAAAACATCTGCCTAAATAGAGGTTCCAGCAAGTTTTCGATTCATTATACAACTATAATCCAATGTAAGAAAAGAAATGAGGGTGTTTTGTGTGTGTGCAGCAAAAGAAGTTTGTTATGGAAGTAAGAATTTTTAATAACGATTTCAGTAGAGACAGCATTACAATAATAACTCCAATAGTGACAATTTCAATAGTGACAGATGAAAATTCTGATTTAGCCTAGAATATTTACAGATTCCTTTGGTTTAGTGGAAAATCAAGGGCTTCCTTTCACCGGGAAGAGAGATATCTGAACTGAAGTCTCAAATTTTTTTATTTATTTTAATCTTCATAAAACCTAAACCATCTACATTCTGAATATAGATAGGAATCTAAGGACAAATTACCAAGATGTACGAAGATATCAAACAGGCTAGTTTAGATACTAAAGAAGTTCTGAAGCCTTTTTTTAAAAAATAAAGGCAAAACTGTGCAGGAAGAAACTACACTGGAACCTGTTGCTATTTCAAGTACTTGCTTAAAGAATTTGACAAATACTGTAAAATACGAATGCTGTTCAGTCTCTGAGGTGCAGGGTAATCATCACTGGGGAAATCCTCAGGCTGGGAAGAAAGAATATGAAAACATAAACAATGACTGGCTGTGTGAAATACTATGTTTTCTCTTTCCTCTTCACCTCCTTTTTCTGTCACATTCTGAATGTTCTTGACGCTAAATGCAGGTCTCGTACAAGATTACAGCTTTGACATACTTGTTGTTCTTTCTCCTTTTAAAGGATTTCTCTTTACCAGCTACAGGTGCTTTTTTCATGTCACAATGGGAAGAAATTTTCATTTTAAAAAATCCCATCAACTGGAGAAAATGATGATGCCTGGAAAGATACAGCTAACACAGATAATATAATCTCTGAACTGAAATGTCTCACACATAGTTTCTATTGTGCAAGACGTGAATTTGTGTTTGTTTTTTTTCTTGGTTGGTTGATTTGGTTTGGGTTTTTTTTTGTTTTGGTTTGGTTTTTTATGGTTCAGAGAGCAGCCTTTTTTTCTGCTTTAAAAAGTGCCTTCTGCAACAAAAAAGGTGTATATAAACCTAGCATAATCAGGAGACTTTTTAAGGTATCACAAGGCATGATACCATTTAATAAAAAAAGCACTTTCAAGCCTATCCAAATTTTTACAAGAGAAGTACGGTCTTTCTTCCTGCAGTCAGTAACCTTTTAGATTACTTGGTTGAAGTTAATTAAATACTACCCACAGGCACACACAACACAAGAAACTAAGTTATGACAAATCTGTGACAAAATGCACCCATCATAGTCTGAGCTTTCCACTTGTTAACAGAGTCTAGGCATTGAGACTGATTCAGATGGAATGTTTCCCCCACTCTTTCACTGACTTCCCTTGTTTACAGTGGAATTTGAGAAACTACTTGTGTATTTTGTTGTTACTTTTTGTTTGGTTGTTTTTGTTGTTTACAGTCTATATGTGTGAACCACTTGCAATCATCTCATTTAATTTCATGTAACAACATTCAGAGAATGAATTCCTCTCAACATCCTCAGTAGGCTGCAGTGGTCTACAAGAAAGAGTTAAATCATAATGAAAATGAACCTCAATTGCTCAGTCTGGAAAGGAAAGAGGAAGAATACCGAAGAAGGCAACGGCATTACTTCCAAGTTTGTTATAGGAAACTGACTGCCTTGTTACAAACATACAGTTGCATTATGAGGGGCATGGAAAGTAGAAGCTTGTTATCTGAAAAATCTGCTTTAACTGGAAAACATCTCTAAGTGTATTACCATACACAGACAGGGCCTGTACAGACCATACTGTAACATTTGCTATTCAGTGTGTTCTATACCTCCAAAGCCATAAAATGACCAAAGGCAATTTTCCAACAGAAGATTCTACTATGAGAGCTTCTACTGCAAATGGATCAAATTCAGCCTTGGCTTGCAGCTCTGGGAACTAAAACGTTTTACGTAGAGGTCACAGGAATATCCTTCATAGCACATATTGTTTCACAAACTTCACTGACATCAGTAAGGAGTTCCCCACACCACAGTCAAAATAACACCATCACAACATCAGCAAAAGTGAACAATTATCACACATGCCTCCCCTTGTCCCTTCACCATAATAAAGCAATAAAATTTCCCCACAATTATTTGGCCATGGATATATAAGACTCAGTATTTCTGTAGGCTATTAAATCCCTCTCACCAACCCCACAGCTCAACAAGCTTAGATAATCATGGAAGGAGGGTTTCCCACCTCTACTGATTCAAACTGTTTTAAAAAGTACATGACTATCTCTGTGGCTGTGCTGAGGGAAATATTGATAAAGCTATCTATACAGTCATTAATATAATGAGTGGTTTAAGTCTCTCATACACACAAACAAGACAGGATTATAATTTGGCCTTTCCTACAGTTTCAGTGCTTAAAAAGACAACTGAAATAGTATCGTTCTAAAATTATCATTAAAAAAACCACATTGTTTTCACAATATTAAATCATTCTATCCAATGTTTTAATGTTCTAACCCCAAATAGTTTGCTGAATAGTTCAGTGAATTTATCTGTAGATGGCTCTGTTAAATGACGACTTAAGGTGAGAGAGGAATTTGTGCTTTTCAGGAAGGTTCCCTAATTCAATTCGACAAGAATGAACCTAATTGCTGTACCTTTTGTGACTTATACGAGAGTATTTATTCCTTAAAAGTACTGTACCTATGCTGCTTTAATAAAAATGAAGCTAATGTGACTTAGAAGTAATGTGCATTACAGGCTTCTTATGTCTACACAGATGACTGGAATCCTCAGTCCAGGATCTCAAATTACTCCCTTAATAGTCCATTCAACACAACTATAGATACAGAGGGATTTTTCATTTATGAAATCTAGTTAATGATGTATTATCCACAATTATGCTGATGGATTTTCTTTTTCCCTCTTCTTTTTGAGATAAATGGCAAGGCTGACTCTATAAATGAACTTGAAGACCAGAAATTCAAAAAGAGCTCAAAATTACTGGGAATTTATCTTGTATGCACAGTAAGTGATGACAATTCCTTAGTGTCCAGTCTTTACAACAAGCTTTTCTTTAACGTCATGCTCAATGCTTTTTTAGCCCTTTGATAATACATTAATTCATTCCCATGACCGTATCATGTTATTTATGTGCAGCACCAAGCAAGGCATTATCTTTTGAGCTAGTTTTTGAGCAGTGTAACTGCGGCAATTGAAAGTGCTATAGCAATTTGGAAGTGTCATCAATTCAAATCCTGCAGCTAGGTTGTTAATATATGTTGCTTAAATATACCAAGAAAAGTATACTGCCATATTAATTCCTTTGAAAATCTGAGTAAATACCTCTGCAACAACAGATTTTAAACCTCAAACTAACTGATTAAAAATCTGTTGTAGTCAGGGATTACGAGTTTTAAAAGTCAGTAGGAACATGCTTCTAGATATTGGATGTCCTCTGTAATCTTGACGGTCCAAGAGCGAAAGCAAGCTCCACGCACCACTCGCAGTCTTTCTCCCGGTGGAAATTCTAGCCACACTTTTTATGATCACATGTTTTCAAGATAATATATTGCTTGTCCAAGTACCTGGAGTCTTGCCCTAAAACCAAGGTTCTATGTAATAGCCATCTGTCACTAGAAAACATCAAATATGCAGACAAACAGGCAGGAAAACCAGAAACAGTGTATTTCCTTCCTGTATGCCAGAATAATCCTTCTATCTGCTTCTCACTGAAGGCTACCTGGGTCTACTTCAATTGCAAAATTGACCCCAGGAGCTCTGTAGCTACTGAGTCTATAAAAATGGGGGTTTTTTCACATGCAGTAATTAAGGAGAGATGAATGCAAACCCCTGGTTGAATGTTGTATGTAAAATATGTGAAAATATTANGAGTGTTTTTCTCAAGAAACACANATTTCAGTCTAAGACCCAGTCTCNAGAANACACATATAAATTGTTCACAACCAGACTAGAAACGCAATCCTACAGTAGTGCAACCAGAAGCAGGATGCAACCAGAAGGGTTCTTATGGGCCAAAGCTCATACTTTCTAACATTAAAAACTTAAGTGTAGCGGGGAGTTCCACATTCACAAATAAATACTATATACTGTGTATATAATAGTAATGTATGTACACTAGTATACTAGTGACAATTATCAATATTTGGTCACAGACAGCACTTTAGGAATGACTTGGTAATGGAGAAGCTTCAAAACAAGTCCAAGAGATTTAAAAGTCTGGCTGGCAGCAGCAGTCACAGGTTTAGGTTCTCCAAAAAGTTCTGTCTGCCCCTTGCATAGTAAACCAAAGATTTCTGTTTCTCATGATCTGATCTTATTCTGGATAGAGATGATTAAGGTAGACTACTCTTGTTTTTGTACTAAAACATTCCCAGCATTTCCTCTGAATTATTTTTAGCTTTTATTTCTCAAGATTTCTACAGAAAAATTGGGGACCGATCTTTCTATTTTCTTTAAGATGAACACAAATGTGTTAGTTACGATTTTAGTTTCTTTTGTCTGCCAGTGCGTAGGCATTCATGTGTTTTTCAGAGAACAAAAAGAGATACCTGCTGTGTCACTCACAGTGGAAGTGGAGAAGAAAATCTAAGAGCAAGAAAAGTTGCTATTGCACCTGGAGACTTTGAAGTCGATTGTTCAATGGTTATTTCCTGTAGGATTTTAAAAGTTAATGTCTGTGAACAGGAGGGAGCCACCAAACAAACTATAGTTTTAGGTATCTCACAGAACTTCTTTTCTCTGCTGTTCCCTAGTACAAAATGCTGCGTCTATAGCATCGGAGGTATTAATTCAGGTGCTGGAATAAGGGGGAGATTGATATTTAGTCACGCTGCATGTCACAATCTGTCATGTCATAACGCTGCATGCCATAACCTGCAGCGGTTGTAGTATGATTCTGAAACAGTAAACAAATTCACAGAAAAATAATCATAATAAAAAAATAATAAAAGTTATTCAATGAAAAAGAAAAAAAAATCCAGCTCATAAAAGCTCTGAGGGATTGAATAGTTCTCTCTGTTCCCCTGTAGCCAATAGCATCTGCTACTGGATACTGATAGAGACAAGGTATTATATAGAATATCTTTTATCAAAATGGCATGCTCAAAAATACTGAGCTTTGACTTAATCCTGCTCACACCGTCACTGGACTTGGGGAAAACAAAAAAAAGTCTGGTATGAGTTTTGTTTAAAAATGTATGTTTAATGTACCAATTGAAGCCTGGAACTGTCAAAATTTTACTAGCAGGTAGAACCAGAAAAATCCACTGAAGAAAAAGGCAGTTTTCACACCAGATATAAACAAAAGATGAAGTAGGAAGATTTCTATGCATGATGATAACTTGCACAGAAAGAACTTGCACTAGATCTCTTCTAATAAAAAAGGCTTCATGTGCTTAAAATACAGGAAGGAGAACTTAAAGAGATCAGCATTGTTAAGAGTGAGTATATCTTAACAGTCTGTTAATTTGCTTCCTGTGGTGTTTGAAAAGGGCTGGCAATGATTTACAGTGTTCATATATTAGTAAAAGACTGATTTTTTTCGGTATTCATAGGAGAAATATTTACGGGACTTTCTATCCAAAAGAGAATTCTAACAGAATTCTTGTGACAGATACACATTAACTCTAATTTCATACATTAAATCAGTTTACCTTTGATTTGAATTTTTTAATAGGTAGTCTTTGCGTAGAAGACATTTTTTTCTCCTTGGACATCTCACCTTTGAATGTATTTGGTATCACCTGAGTTCTCAAAATGCTAGTTAGGGATACTACATATCTTAGACAAAAATAAACAAATTAGGCACTTAAGAAAGGGAACCTAGAAGTCACATTTACCATACCTACATATATAAGAAACCTTTTGAAGAAGGAAAAACTCAGTAGGAAGACACTGAGCCACTGAACACTAATTTAGCTAATCTTTCAATGAATTGATGTTTAAATATAGGTGCACCTCAGTAAAACTGCATACAAGATATGCTTTAATGGTAAACAAGAACTATAGTGCAACTTCATAAAAAATACAGCAATGTAAACCATTGTCATCTGACGTGCTTACATGTACGCAACTGTGACACATACACAGTTGAATACCCATCCCTTCCTGTCATCTGCAAAACCTTTCACAGTACAAATTAATATAAATTTTATATTAATTGATTTTTATTCCTGCTACACTGGGCAGGACAATATTTTTATACCTCAAATGGGCATGAAAGTATGCAGGTGAGTCCACGTAAGAATTCTCCAGGCTAATTCCACTTATTTGAGTCTTAGTTAAATTTTAAATTTAATTGAACTTATCAATATTAAAATAGAATCTGATTAATAACTCTTCAACATGCTCTCCCCGTCTTATACATGATTCTCAAAATAAGTCAAAATATCTTCCAGATATGCAAAAATACACCACCAATTTGTTCCATTCTCTAGAGTCAAATGACCTTTATTATTCAAAATCTTAATTCCTTTTTCCAGTTTTATGTTAACTTATTTTTCACAGAACATCCGTTTGCATATTCCTGGGCATTGTTGCTCATTCTCAAGATACAGGGGTGGTTAGGACAAGTTCAGATCTCACTCTTTGCAATTATACCAGAGTTATCTGAAATCACAGTTAAAGGAAAAAAATGTCTCAAATAAAGAAGGAAAGTTACATGCACACATAATCCATACCGGCCTTTCTGTTTCCTCCCTCAGAATATTTTCTGTGCACTGATATTCCTGTTTTGTACAATGAAACTATTGTTTTTCTGAGAATTTAACTGGATCAGGAGATTCCCATGATAGTTACACATTTTACTGATCACAGAAAGTATCAGCAACAAACAGAAAGAAAGAATGGGTGGTCCTTTACTTTTCTGCTCATTGGTGCTTAATTCTTTATCCTCTCTGATAGGAGATGGAACCAAACCCAAGAGATCTGCAAGTACACAGTGGTGGAAAACACTTCAATCTTACGTTTTAAAAACAATTTATTCCCACATGTTTCAAACTGATAAAATAAGATGTAATTCCAAGGTTAAAAAAAATAAGATGTCAAGCAAGTTTAAAAAAGGAATTCCAGATAAACTGAATTTTGAAGTCTTAGGAAAAGTGATTTTCAGAGATCTTTTTCTTTAAGAAAAAGAAAAAAACTACGTAAAATAAAACATTACCCTGAAATGGAATAAGAAACTGAAAATGTATTTTTTTTTCCTCCTTGTTGTAGATCTATTACATGTTTATGGGACAGGAACATGTCTAGGCCACCAGAAGAGACAGTTCGACACGGACTAAAGGACTAACAGTCTCACTGTGAAAGCTATCAAGGCCTCTCTAGTACCCGTTTTTTCATCAAATTCCATTTCCTCAAGGAAAATTATTGAGGGAAGTATTTTACTTACTATAGTTGAAATCTGACTGGATAATTAGGCAGGAATCAGGAAGCGGGGGATTGCTCTGTACCAGGAGCAAGCACTGAGTCTTGCCCTGAGCAGAAGGACTGGCAGGAAGAGCTGGTTTGAATGACAAGCCCAGGCTTGCCACATTGGTGAAGCATAGATGTATAAAGCTGCAGATGGGACTCTGCCTGAGAAAAGCAGGTTGGAGAACTTTCTCTCTTGGTACACTCTTTTAAGAGCACAGAACCTAAGCTGCTTCCTCTGACACAAGGGCTATGCTTGTCAGAGCAATATTTCTCTGCAAAAAAGGGCAGTTCCTTTCACACAGTGACCTAAGCTCCGCTTTCTTCTCCCTCATTAGAAAGTATGAGAACATACAATGTATGACAGATATCCACCACATTTCTGGGATGTACATATGCACTCCAGTGACAGGCATGCTGAATTAATATATATTAAACTGCAGCATCCAGCTGGCTACACTAAACAATGCAACATAGAAAATGAGAGCCATCAACAGTCTTCTCCCCAACTTCTTCATTTACTCTAGGATAGTCCATTGTAAGGGAAGGTAACTATGACTAAATAAGCATTTCCTGACTTTCACAGGACTTCGGTGCTATACACAGGATGCATGCAGCACCATTATCATAGCAATGCAGGAATAACAGGATTGAAGTGAAGGATGGAGACAGAGGGAAGAAGGGAAGAGACCCCTTGTTGCTGGCAATCTTGTGACAGCATTGTGGTTATAGTCCATAAACTTAAACCTCAGCATGATTGTTCTGGGGAACGTACACCACCTCTGTATGTAACTGTGGGGTAAGGTAGTCCATATTGGATCTGCATTTACCACAAGAAAATCAATATTTAAAAATGAAGAAGGCTGTTTTACTCAGATGATGAAAAAGGATATGTGAATTCGTAACCAGACTACTTCCCTATTCACAGACCTATTGAAAATCAATTTTGCTCTAGATAAAAAGTGTATGAACAAGGGAGGAAATACATATATTATGGCAAGATGCATTTCAAAATACTATATTCTGAGCATCTATATAGTCCTTTCATCTGTGAACATAACCTATTAAAGTGTCTAAAAGCAAAGGATACAACAAAACACATTTTAGAAAGCTTCTGAAAAATTTTGACCTGATTATCTTCAGTGTCTTTGACTACAAAGATAAAGCCATCAAGAATGAAAGGGATAAAACTTCAAATATAAAGAAATAAAATATAGTTTTGGGAGATCATCATCTTTATTCAAATTTGTTGGCCTGTAGCCACTGTGTTGTTATAATTGTGTAAATTGGAAATCAGATTACAGAAACAGATAAGTATATACTCTGAGATATTTTCCTAACACAAAGTGCAAGACTTTTGTCTTTCTGCGTGCATAATTTTTTGATTTATTAATCCCCAGATCTATTATTTGAAATCTTTATTTTCCCATACTATTTTTGACTAATCAAATGAACTATTAGCTAATTAAAATTCTCGATTGTTTGGAAATATTTATAGAGAATTATACTATCTCCATATCAACTGCATAATTGATACACAGTCATTACAGTCATTCATAATGACCTACATTACACCTAGAGCTTAGGAAAAATTAATATTTTTTAGTCTTTTTTTTTTTATTTGCTTATATGCATGTGGAAAGTGTATAAATTTTACTTTACCATCAACTAATGGGAAAACAGTAACTGGCCATTCCGACACAACACAGTAGGTAGGAACAGAGGATTGGTTTCTGTTTCTGTGTAAAATCAGATCCAGAAGCTGATCACAGAGAATGAATCCTTTCTTCCTACCGCTCCATGTAATAGTCTGATACCTTATCTTTCAGTTAGGTTGTTTTTTGCCCCCAATAATGCATCACACTAATATTATCAGTGGAAATTCATCTCCCATCATTTGCACATAAGTGGGACTATATCAGTTTACAATCTCTGGGAGTTCTGGTCTTATTTTGGTGTGCAAATAGTTTTCAGACAGGTACTGGTTGTTCATTCAACACGACCTCTAAGCACAGTGATTTATCCCATGACACAGAGGGTGATTTATCCTGTGCAATTTATTTGACACCAGAAGGCTGTACTGCCATTCAGCGTGATGTGGACAGCTGGAAAGCTGGGTAGAAAGGAACATGATGAGGTTCAACAACGGCAAGTTCAGGGTCCAGCACCTGGGGAGGAACAACCCCATGCATCAGTACAGGCTCAAGGCAGACCTGCTGGAGAGCAGCTCTGCAGAGAGGGACCTGGGAGTGCTGGTGGACGACAGGTTAACCATGAGCCAGCAGTGTGCCCTGGCTGCCAAGAAGGCCAATGGCATTCTGGGCTGCATCAGGAAGAGTGTGGCCAGCAGGACGAGGGAGGTTCTCCTTCCCCTCTACTCTGGCCTACTGAGGCCCCATCTGGAGTACTGTGTTCAGATCTGGGCTCTTCACTTCAAGAAAGATGAGGAGCTACTGGAGAGAGTCCAGCGGAGGGCTACAAGGATGCTGAGGGGAGTGGAGCATCTATCCTATGAGGAAAGGCTGAGGGAGCTGGGTTTGTTCAGCCTGAAGAAGAGAAGGCTGAGAGGGGACCTAATATATGCTTACAAATATCTCAAGGGTGGGTGTCAGGAGGATGGGGTCAAGCTCTTTTCAGTGGTGCCCAGTGACAGGACAAGGGGCAATGGGCACAAACTGAAGCACAGGAAGTTCCGTCTGAACATGAGGAAGAACTTCTTCCCTCTGA
>Ga0065711_1040170_pt1 | contig 17185 bp, 12 predicted proteins | sample Hoacrofraction12_FD_59098 | JGI IMG/M metagenome (GOLD analysis project Ga0065711, IMG submission 59098) | Hoatzin crop microbial communities from Cojedes, Venezuela - Epithelial fraction 12 v2 (version 2) | ecosystem: Host-associated > Birds > Digestive system > Esophagus > Crop | place... | reverse complement strand
GCCCGCTGCCCGCCGCCACCTGCGGAGCTGTCCGTGGTGCTGCCGGGGAGCCGGGCCGCGCCCGCCGCCCGGGCACCCTGTTGCGCCGGGGCCGCAGCGGGGAGGGGGGAGCGGCGTTCTCCGAAAGAGCCTCTGCCCGGGCTGGGATGCGCTCGTGGCTCGGAACAATGGCTGCGCTGCCGCGGCTGGCGTGTGCGTCTTCGCTCGTGTTGGCCGTCTGGGGTAGGTGCTTCCATTCCGTGTTGTCTTCAGCCGGGTTCTCCGCCAAATCTGGCGCTCGCCTCTTGCAGGGTGCTTCTTTAAAGCACCGCTTTTCGTAGCGAGGTGCCGCGGTCACGAAGACCAGCCTTCGAAGTGGCTCTTTTGTTTATGAGAGGAGAAGGAAATGATATTCGTGCAGAGTTAGTATGGATGTAATGGAGTTAATATGAGCAGAGAAAATATATTACTGCTAAGCAGACTTACGGCACAAAGCGTGTGCTTGAATATGCCTGCGAGTTCTTTACTGTCTCCTGTTCGCTGTGTTTTGAAATTTGCAATGTAATTTAACGTTTAGTTGCCTCAGGAAGGGTGTGCAAACCGTTAAGCAGTGCATGTTAGCGCCAGTTTTCCGTGCAGTCTGTATAAAGGGGGTAAATGGTTTTACTGCGATTACAGTTTTTCTTCTGCCATCAAGAAAAGGTTGGGTAGTTTTGCCAATACAGCTCCCTTTGGTGTGCACGCGTACCTGCAGCTCTGTGTGTGGGCACAGCTGCGTGTACGTGCCTAGTTTAACCAGGAGTAGAGCATGGTCCGGTAGCTTCTTCCTTACTTCTCCCAGAAAGCTGGTGCTGCCCACGGAGCTGCTAGTACAGGAGAACTGGAATCTGGCTATTTCCAGGATAGGTTCTGGGATAATGACAGTGCTCGAGAGAGAGGGTTAATGGTATCTCTGAGGCTGGGGAGGAGGGAGCAGCCAGCAAAGTCAGCATCTTCAGCGAGCTAAACTCTCAGCTTTGGGGACAGGTTTGGACAGACAGAACCCAGCATTGTTTAGCCCAGGGGACAAATGTCAGCGGGGATTTAGTCTGAGATGCCGTGCAGAAGCATTCCTTGTCTTATCATGTGTTTAGCTTCACAGCTAGTGATTCTTGTCTTGTTTGGGAGAGCAGTATTTTAGAGCTGCCAGTGTTAGCAGAGATCTGATTGGAAGCATTTTGAACAGGAATTCATGTAAAATCAGTAATTCCTCCTGCTGCAAATTTACTCAGGTCCAAGCCCCTCGGTTCTTAGTGCTGCTTACAAAACCTAGAAACACAAAGGGTGGTGAATCCTCCCGATTTGTTTCGAGCACGTTGCCCGATTAAAACACCCAGCCCTTTTAACTTCGCACAAAGAGCGAGCTGTTCCTCCACACCTGAATCCTGGGCTTTCTCTCGTACCAGACGGTAATTGCTGCTGTGACAGGAGCATGCTCAGCGTGCAGGGGAGAGAGTGAGCAGTGCCTCTGAAGTGGCATTAATGGCTATGGGAAGAATTAAAGCTGTGGCAAAGCAGATGCTGGAGAGGTGAATCTGCATGAAGTGGTCATCCTCTGTTGATTATTACTAATTGTTTATATCTCAGAGCTTGGTAAAATTTGATTTTTGAGACTTATGTTGTCAGAGGCTGCTAGTAATGAATCAAACGATTTTCCATTGGGGATGATATGATCACAGATGCCAAGATGTGGATAACTGATGTCTCTCTAATTCTGTCTTACGCTTCTTCTCTGCTGCTCCTTTTCCCCAGCTGGCTTTTGTTCTGCAGTATGTGTTGAAGTTCCGTCAGAGACAGAGGCTGTCCAAGGAACAGACATGAAGCTACTGTGTATCTCCTGCATGAAGAGGGAAGAGGTCACAGCCAGCACGGTGGTGGAATGGTTCTACAGGCCAGAGGGTGGAAAAGATGAGCTTGTATGTATGTTTGGTAGCTGAGCCTTTGTTTTCATGGGTCGTATTGTGAAACACGGTCCAGTGAACTCATGTGGGAGAAGCCAGAAGGTGTTTATAAGAGTGTAAGTTTGTCCTGCAGTAGGATCCCCAGGGAAGACCGTATGAGGGAAGGAAGAGAGACCCAAATATGAATAAAAGCCTTCTGGCACATGCTTATTCAAAGTCTGTAGCGGTGCTCAGCAGGCTGCTTTCATGTCACAGAGGAGAGACGAGCTTGGAGCTCAGCTCCAAGCTGCAGATCTCCACAATTTCTGCGGTGTTTTTGCCTGGAGATTCCACAGCACCAATTTTGAGCAGTAACTGAAGTGTCTTTTCCTCGCTTACCTGATTCCCATACTTGGGCACAGCATGCACCCCTGGCAAGAAAAGCTAGAAACTTCTGCTGAGTTCAAACCTTTGGGGTGGTACATAGATGAATGTCAGTTTCCAGTGCCATTCTGTGAATACGTACAGTCTAGCACGTAAGGAAATCACGAAGGGAAACAGAAGTATGGAGGGACACCTGGCACCTTTGGCCAAGTTTCCCTTCACAGGGCAGTTCTGGATCCAAGAGTTGTTCTTTCGAGGTTAAATTGGGCTCCAATAGATCTGCAGGACAGGATTTACTTCTTTTTGCCTCAGAGAAAGCAGTGGTATCCTGTCTGTGGGAGGATCGCTGTGACTTGTTTTGGATCCCTGTCAGGAAGAGGTAAAATTCATTTTCGGAGTGAATCAAAATGGGAATCGTACTACAGACGGGGGGCAACTGGAATTCTAGAAAGAATGGTAAAACGGAGGATAAGATTAAGGCTGAGTGCACATGTTTCTAGCTATTTTACCTGAGCGTGAAGCATTAGATCAGTGGTTGCATTTCATCGGGACTGAGCAGGGCCAGGCAAGATGACAAATACTCTCCTACTGTCTGAGACTACAGCGACTGTGCTAAGGAATGAGATGGGAATTCACTTTCAGGGACCTGGGTGATCTGTTTGCCAGTGGCAGCCCGAAGAATGCTAACGGAAGTGAGCTGGGGCAGGCACTTGAGTGATGGGGACTGTGGTCAGCCAGAAACTTGCAGGAGATGAGGCCTGGGAACACCACCCGAGCTCTGTTGTGCTGTCCCGTTTTCACGCTGTCACATTTATCCTGCAACACTTGCGTTTCAGCTGAATGTTCCAGGGCCTACCGAAAATGGCCGCTTGTCTTTGCTGTGTCTCTTCTGTGGTTCCCTCTTAGGGTGACCTCGCGTGCAGTGACCGACAGGCTAGGCACGGAGGCTGCAGGATCCGAGCTTTTAGGTCCATTGCCGATCTTTTGTGTCGTTGTCCACAGGTGTCGCTGCTTTCCTGTGCCTCAGTTTTTCTACCTGTATGATGGAGATAATTCAGTTTTCTGTCTTTGTAAAGCAGTGCGAGATTTTGAGTTAAAGGATGACAGAATCTGAATAGCTGCTGTTACTAAGGAAGCCATAGCCCCGAACATACACGTGTGTAGCTAGAGGTTGATGTTGTTCCTTCCACATGCTGTGTTGTTATCTGAGTCAGTGATTAATCAGAATACCCCTTTGCATTTCCTCACAGATCTACAAGTACAGGAAGACAAACCGTGAATTTTCAGGCCGCTTCAGTGGTCGGTTGCAGTGGAATGGGAGTAAAGACATGCAGGATGTGTCCATCACGGTGTTAAATGTGACCTTGAACGATTCGGGTATCTACACCTGTAACATCACCCGGGAGTTTGAGTTCGAGATTCACCGCCCTCTCTTCACAAGCTCCAGACTGATCCACCTCACCGTGGTGGAGGAGGGTATGACGGACTGGCAGGAAGCGTGTTGTGCCGTGTCTCGCCCTGGGTGTTGTCATCCAGGGGCATAGTCTTCCATGACATTGCGGGAGAGGGGAGGCTGAGCTGCCAGAGAATTGTGCCTGTCCTTGGCAGCAGCAAACACTACACAGGGTTCAGGAGGAAAGACCTGCGTTTTGCTTGCCAGCTGCAGCCTCTCCTGAGGCTCAGAGTGGTTGTGTGTGAATGTGGCAAGGTATAATAAGCTTGGCAGGCTGGGGCAACAGCTGGGAATGGCTGGGTGGCCACAAGAAGCAGGCAGAGGTTCCAGTTTCTCTGCTCAGAACTTGGCTTCTCCCATGGTGGCTCCAGGATGCTACAGCACAGCCTTTGCCAGGGTTCCCGCAGCGCCCACTTCCCCGCTTCCACCCCCTCCCTCTTGGAACGACTCATTCTCCATTTTGATGTCAGTCTCTTGCTTCCACCCTCTCCCAATCCCTCCTTCCCTTTGCTGTGCTCCTGAGTCCTTCTGTTCCTCTTGGTTTTGCTCGGCTCAGTGATGAAATCCTGGCGTGTTAGAAATCCGTGGGAATTCTGCTGTTCTCTTCAGAGAGGGACAAGAGCCTTTAGCCCTCACCTTTTCCCACTGTGTCTTCCCTTCCCTTCTCCCCCACAAGCATCTCTGTGTTTCGATCTCCTTCAAATCACTGGCGGCACAATACAGCCAAGTAACAGCAGCGAGTAGGATGCACAAAGGAAAGCGTGTGAAGGTGAGTCAGGTTAACGGCGAGCAGTCTGTGCGAATGTGTGGGTGGCAGAGAACGCAAGACACATGCAAGCCAGTGCGTGTTTGATTCCGCTGGAAACACGCAGTGGGATCGCTGCTGGCTTGTCCCGTTGGCAGCCTCGCCTGTTCCCTCTCTTCCCCCCCCTCACAGTGTAGTGGCACCTGGGTATCTCTGGCAAGGTGGCTTAGGAAGGACGACACAAGGGTGGAAAGTGTCCGTGGACCTGCATGTCAATCATCAAAGATTATTTCATTTTCTTAACAGCTGGAGAAGACTTCACCTCAGTCATCTCTGAAATCATGATGTATATTCTGCTGGTCTTCCTCACCTTGTGGCTACTGATAGAAATGGTCTATTGCTACAGGAAAGTCTCTAAGGCAGAGGAGGCTGCCCAGGAAAATGCGTAAGTGTGAAATCTCTCCCGATGCGCGCCGTTCTGTGAGGGTTCTTCGGATGCTTAAGTCCAGATCAGGCTGCAAGAAGACTGGACTTTGCTATTGCATGTTTCTAGCTGATGTTTGCTGTGTCTGAAATCATTGCGACGTGTAGGAGTACCAAAAGAGATGTTGCACTTGCACGATGCGCCAGTAAGGAGCGTGGCCACCGTGCGCGGTGTCCAAAGTGGCCCAGTTTGACCTGCGCAGAGATGTCTCCTGAAGGCCTGCTTTCAGAGATCTGACTCACAGGTGCAGTTGACACAGCAGAGATGTTTCCTTTTTTATACTGGCCCATTCCCATCTTTCTGCGTACTTGGCTTGGATAAGGGCGCTTGTTGTACATGGTAGGAAGGCTGCATGCATAGGATGTTACAGAAGGGAGGACTCGGTGTCTGCTCCTGACAATGCTGAGGAGAGTTTCCTGCTGTGAGCATCTTCTACAGGTGACCTTTGTTACCTTAGAGATACTTCTAGGCATTCAGTATCTCAGAGTGAATGGACCCAAACTGTTTTTTGCAGTATAGCATTTGAGGTTATGCTTTTCTCTTTCCCTCCAACTACAGGACAGACTATCTTGCGATTCCGTCAGAAAACAAGGAAAACTGTGCCGTGCCTGTGGAGGAGTAGCAGAGAGGAGTCAGCAGAACAAATGGCACCAAGGTAGGCAATGAGGAAACAGTTGCTGCTTGTGTCTGTCAACAATTCAGCCTTACTGCAGTGGGTTAGGCCTGCGTGGGGCTGGAGAAGAGGCGGACGGGAGACTCTGGGGTCCGGCTGTGCTCCTTCTCTGGAGCTTCCTCAGTGACCGGAGAAGCAATACAGCTATCTTTCGGTGGTGCGTGTACTAATGCTACTTTAAACCCCTAACCAACACACACATTCACTTTCAGACCATGGTGCAATTGCTCCTCCTTTGCCCATTCCGGTGGAGGTGGGAGCAGTCACTGTCCCCTGCAGATGGGTAGCTGCACTCAGGAGGAGTATAAGGGCACTATCTCCAAAGGAAGCGTCTACTGGGAAGGATTTTGTGTGCAAAAGACCAAAATCTACATCTTTTAAAGTCTTGTTCTCGTCCTGTCCCTTGTCATGCTAATTGTATCGCGATCCTGAATTCAGTAAGGGCAAATGACTCGTGCTTCAAGAGGAATTCTCTCCATTGCAGGGGCTCTGAAGACAGAAGGACTGCGTCATGCCAGCCAGGTTTGAGGGGGAGCTCTGTGTCGTCGGGAGGAAATATGGGGAAGTGTAAATTCTCTTCCGTTTGCCTTGGACTCTGTACAGCCTTGACTTTGGCCTCATGACTCCATTCTGTGCTGCCAGCCCATTTGCTCAAGGACTCTTCTTTTGAATCATGCTGAGCAAAGGGCACAGGGGTGCGGGCAGCACGGCTCCTTCCCAAGTTTCAGTCCCTTCATCACCTTAATGGCTTTGTAAATGTTAAATGTCATTTCTTAGCTGCGGTCACCATCACCTTTATTTGCTAAATATGCTAGTTCTCCATTGCAGAGGTAAAGGGTATGTATGTCGTGTCACTGTGACCTGTGGGACTGGGATCGAGGTCATCTTGGGGTGACGTTCCACCATGTGTTACAGCCCAAGCAGTCTTCTCAGTGTTAAAACAGGAAGAATTTAATTAATTGGTTGTTGCTTGGTAAGTTGCTCTGGACTTTGGCCTGCCCGTGCACAGGCGGAGTAGGATGAGGACTATAATGCATTAGAATTGTTGAAAATGTGTAGTAGGAAGGATGAGTCCCTATGCCATGTTCACTCGCGCTTCTGAAGGAAAGAACTGAGAACAGGGATCCCGCCGTGCTCCTACTTTGGGAGACAGCGTGACCTAAGTATGAGAATCCCCCGTACCGCCCCTTTCACTTATCAAGGCTCAGAATTCTTAGTTCCTTCCCTTTGCCTTGCGTAGCAGGTTTACTCCTCAGGTACGCAGAGACCCAGGGATAGGAGCCGCGTGCTGCAACAGCCGGCAGGCCAGCGGGACGAGGTAGGCAGTTTGCCCGTGTCTGGGGAAAGCCTCGAAAGGAAGGCAGCCAGCAGGCAGGCCAGGCCAACGGGAGGCGCAGCCCTCGCGGGAAAAGGCCGGTCAGCTTTGGAAAGCGGCATCTCTATTTCTGAGCGCAGCATCAGTTTTGTACTATAGCGTGCCACCACCTAGAGGAATAGGCAGAAAACGCTGGGGTTTTCCTAGTTAATCGTAATTCATTCTTCTGATAATTAGTCACTGGTTTGAATAGTCAGCATTCATCGTTAATGATCCGCGGCTGCACAGGAATCACGCTGTAAATTCAGTGTTTCCTGTGCAAACTTACCTTTTCAATTGTAGTGGATTAAGCAGAGGAACATTTGTTTTCTGGCCTCAAACGTAGGTCAGTTGAGCTCAACAACTAGGATTAGGAGGAGAAACAAGGCCGAAACGCTGCCCAGGGTGGAACTGCACCTTAAGACCAAATGGGGGAAGCTTGTTTATTTCATATAGCAGATGTTGTTACATCCCTGCTGCAATGGAGCCTGTACTGCTTGCAAGAGTTGACAAATTTTGCTACACTGACTGCTTCTAAATAGTTACAAAGTGCTTGTGAATCAAGGCATGCTTCCCACCTGTGGAATTCCCTCTGCTTTGTTCTGCTGCTTTTTATGTGTTCCTGCAATCGCAGAAATTACTCCATTCGTAAGTCAGGCCCAGGCCAGATTTCTGACTGGCAGTTGTTCAAAATTCCTTCTTTAGAGTGGGTGTCAACTTTAGTAAACTACTACAATGCAGCCTTCGCAGTCGGATCGCTCTCCAGTGCAGAGCAGAGTCTGGCAACCCGAGTACATTTTCCAGATGAAGCACACACGTAGTCTGGGCACCGGTTCCTTTAAAAACCTGATGTCCAAAAGGGGAAAAAGCAGCTTCTCTTCTAATTCAGCTGGATGTTGTCTTTTTCCGTAGGCCAGCTTGCCTGGCCTCGGGGCAATTTGGGGCATAATCCTAACTCTAAACCCACGGCAACAGAGGAGTGCCTAGATTGTAACACCAGAGCTGCCGTCACTGACCACAGCGTTGATGCCCACGGTGATTTTTAGGTAAGGACACGTAACCTCTCTCCCACTTCAGCTCTGCTCCTCAGTGCCCGTGAGGCGTTGATTACCCTCTGGTGTCATAATGTTAAGTCAAAAAAGGAGTAAACTGAGAACTGTGTGAGAGCTACCTCAGGTGGTAAAGAAGGGCCATCCTCTAGTCCTGCACCTTCTGGTACCGTACATGCATCTTCTTAAGATGCTTTTTTTTTGGACACATCTTTCACTTTTCCAGTTCCTGCAGACAGATATGGCTATTGCCCTGCGGTGTGCCAGGCAGGAGAAAATGGTGTCTAAATTTTGCTTGAGATTCTCATGGGGGGGGAGTGGGGGAAAAAACAAAATGGGATTTTTCGAGGGTGGTGTTAAAGGCAGGCTGTCCTGGAAGAGACGGTCCTGGTTGGTCTCTGAAAAGACTCTCTCTGTATTTGGAAATGACAGAAGAGATTTAGAACAGGCAGGATAATAAAAAGAACAAAGCACTCGCGAGTCGCACTGTTTGTTTGATAGATTTTTTTTTTTTTTTTTAATTTATACTGTACTTCCTCTGTACTAGCTACTTTACATTGTTTTGGCTGCATAGCCTTCACAATTCCTAGGTTCTAGCAGGTAAGTTTCATTATCATTTTATCGCATTTTGCGCACAGCGCAAAGTTTGTGACAGTTAGACGACTCCTAAAACAAAACCATGGTTCTTCCCCCCCACCCAGAGTTCACGTTAACCAGCCTTAGCCGAGTGCCCCCCGCTTCCCAGGCTCTCCGGTGGTGAAATCCAGAAGGGAGGCGCACGGCTACGGGTGACTGTACGACCCACCCTCGTTAATCTGCAGTTACGCACAGCAATTGGGGTTGCAGGATCCAGGGCCTCGGGTGGGGAGAACACGCTCGAGGTTTTTAGCAGCTTTATCCGGCCCTGGAGCACGCGACGGGAGGTGAACTGCCGTGAGAATGGAACGTCCCAGAGGTGCCGCAGCCACACGATGCCGGTCCTGGGTGGTTGTAACGCCACAGTGGTTCTGCTGCTCCTCCCTCCCGCCGACCGCGCTGGGCCAAGAGCCAGGTTAGTGCTCCCGCATCTGTTAAGAGCTATCACAGGGGAGGTGGGCTTGCGCAGATGGGGAGCGATGCGCGTGTGGCACGGGCTCCACCTCTTTGCTGGGTAAAGTCACCGTTGTGTAAGAGCCGCGCTCCCGAATGCTCGTGCCACTGGGGCAGGTTGGGCCGAAACTTGAGACACCACCAAATGGCTCTAGAACCTGAGCTGCACATTGGTTTTATTCCCTACCTATTTTCGGAGTTTGGGTTGGGGAAGGTGGCCGTTTAACGTTAGCAATGGAATTGGCCTAAATGAGTGAGGTAACAGAAACGGCCAGAGGAGGTACCTCCCTGAGCCATGTGCAAATATAATTCCTTCAGTAGAAGGAAGTCCTTTTCCTACTGAAAAAAATAAAACACATTCACTTAAAGAGCATACAGACCACGGCAAGGAAAGGCAAGCAGGGACAGCACCAGGTCAGTCTGTCTGTGACACAGGGAATGATTGTCCAGCAGCAAAGGTGGGAGGGGAGAGGGAAAAGCCATAGCAAGCACTGCGGAACGTGTGTGGGAGAGGAGGGCATGGCACGTCACGGATCCATGCTAAGAGATAAGCCCATGCTGTCTGGCTAGGTCGGGAAATAATCGCAACCAGCAGTCAATGAAGACATGAGGAGATGATTTGGCCAGTGTGCACATCTAGAAAAAAGAAAGGTAGTATGGCACAGAGAGACAAAGCGTAGAGATCGCAGCATGCCAGGCCGGGGGAGTGGGCCAGAAAGTCAGCACAGTCGCGTCTCGGAAACTACACTGACACAAATCTTCCGTGAGCCACTTACCTCGGATGCTTTGGTTTAAGAGTCTCTGTTTCGAGTATTGTTTGAAGCAAGCCCCCGCCGGATGTTTTAACTAGTGCTGAGACTGTCTGAAAAGACTAAGCCAGAGTCCACATGACTGTGCTGTGAAGCGTACCAGCGGCAGCAAGCCCAGCAGAGATCCTGTCGGAAAGATCTCCTCGGAGTTCAGCAGGGAGCACAGAAAGCACGGGTAGGTCTAGAGCTGTGGGACAGCCGCTACTGCCTTGCCAAACGTTAACAGAATCACCTCCCCTGAGCCAGGCACTGTTTAAATTGTTTGTTTCTGCATGCTGCGGAACCACAAGTCCCATCTCTAAATTAGGAAGCGGTTCGCTTCTACCCTTGTTGGGAAAGGAGATGCTGACTGGTAGAGCGCTTCCTGGTTGCAATGGCTAGTTCAGCACGCATCACGGAACCGCTGTACGGACGTTATGTGGAGAAGTCCTCTCGGGAGCGTAGCGTCTCCGCACTGATGGCGGAGGAGTACTCAACGTGTGTGCCACACGCTGACCGAGCCCCACTACCCGCACTGCACTAGGCTAGAGACCGTGTACACCAGGGTACCGGCCTTCACAGACTGTTTCTCCACTGACATGAACTCAGACGCTGGCTTTATGCTAACTGTGCTCACGTAAATGAACCCGAGAGGAAGAGCAGCGTCCCACATGTTGTCCCACTCCTAGTAGCATGGAAAGACCCTTCTGACTAGCCAGGAGCGATTCGCTCCCCCAGAATGTCTGCCACTAACCTCTACTTCGCAGCTCATTCCGCACGAGCAGCGCTGGTCTTTTTAGGGTTGGAGACCATCTCCACCACTCTGTCCTAGCGCTGGATGCTGCGAAAGCTGCGGGCTGCCCTCTCTCTCCATCTCCTCTAGGTAGGTGCCTTAGGAAGCACAAGTCTGAGAAGGCAAAGCTACCAGGAAAGGGGGATTAAGGCCATGTCACACACAAATACTGTATTCACCAACACCTGCACGTACGCACACCCTTCTGGGTGGCACCTGAGATGCAGAAAGCCAAAGCGTGAGGTTTGCAAGGGTGTCTTTCGCTTAGCCCTGGTGTATCGCAGGTCCCTTCCTGTCGCCTTTCTATCTGCACAGAAACGGCCGTAGAGCATATCCAAAAAGTCTCCTTTCAAGCACCCAGACCTAAAGTGTCTCCAGCCGCTATCTGGAAAACAAATTTCTACCTTGAGTAACAGTAGGAAAAAGCATATATGTAGGCGACACGGTTTAGCGCTGAGGAGACAAGCAATCTAAAGAGTCTGTGTCCCCATCTACACCCAGGTGAGCTGAAACTAAAGGGGTCATATTTGTAACAAAGCCAAGTTGCATATCTCTTGGGTTTCCCTTTATTAGCCCTAAAGCAGACAAGTGGGGTCAGGCGGTCAAATAGCAGACTGCCGCCCCAGACTGGTACGGTAGCGTGTAAGCTGTGTGTAAATGCATACTCTGTCAGCAACCTAACTGAGAGGTGCTAGGGGACATCAAAATTGTGTGACTTCTTCTCTCTTCTCGCAGAGGACTCAAGGGAGCTGGAGGCATTTGTGCAGAAGTTAATTAATACCAATGAATAGTGACGTTTTCTGACTCTTGGATTATCAGTTAAAAGCATAGTTATCTACTTAATTCATAGCTACCTCCTGGTCTCCCCATTGCAGGTACCCTTCTCTCTTTCAAGTGGAATGTGCAGCCCCAGCAATGCCCCCGCGCTGGGGGCACGTGCTTCTGATCTTGCCACCTGGAATAATCTCTGTCTTTTGGTCTTTTACGCGCAGGTGCTGCACTGGATACGTTTGGCATCTACTTTTTGAATGCATGGCTGTACAGCAGTTATCCAGGTCTCAACTTCACTTTGAGCTCATCCCAGATGCCAGAACCCAAACACCTCTTTTAAGGTAAGCATCAGAAGGCGTGTATTTATCAGAAGTGAGCGTGGGTCACGCTAGGAGTAGCGAGTATATTCTTGTCCCGTATAAACAGGGTGAGATACACAAACTGGCAAATGGGAGCCTCTGTCCCTTCTTCTCCCTCCTCCCGACAGGCAGCACCTTACTTGGCAAGAATGAGGCCACGAGCTGTTGCCATTAGTTTGCATGTTTGGCCGGAGAAATGCTTTTTGAAAAATCTCTCTTGCAATCGTTCAGATTCTGCAAATCAAAATGCAGCTGCGCTCACCTGGCAGATTACCAGCGGCAGAAGGGTCAGAGGGAGGACTTGGCGGGGAAACGCATCTGGGAGGTGCTACAGAGAAAACCACCACAGATGTGGCATTTCTGGCACGGGTGAGCAAGGCAAGCAAGTAAAGAAGCGAAACCCTGACAAGGGAAGCCAAGCTATGACTTGGCCGTCGCTGCTTAGGGAAGGCAGAAGTACCACCCCCCTAACATTATTTGGGTTGTTCAGCGTTGCTCCTAGAAAGCGTTACTAATTTCTCCAGGAAATGTAGTCATAAACTGATGGATCCAAAACTGTCTATGGCTGCAAGAGGAATGAATCTGTCAGCTGGGACTTGCTGACCCACAGTAGCAGGCAGTTCCTGTCGTAGCCCTCCAGAGGAAGGCATCTAGGTGAGAACACGCCCCAGTTTTGTTTCAGCCTTCACCCTTAGTGCCACTGTGGGTTTTGTCTTAAGACCTTGCTTTTTTCTCTTTTATTATTACTGTGATAAATGAAGAGGCAATAAAAGATCATGAATCCTATCCAACTCCAAGCCAGACTTGCTGCCAAGTGGCAAAAAGAACATAAGTAACTAGGAACTGGAGAAAAAGAAACCTAAGGCCTCAGAGAGAAACCTCCCTCGGTCTGAAGGGATGTACAAGTCTCTGTTTGGTACCACCACCCTTGCGCTCTTTGTTGAACGACTTCACGTAGCTGTGTGTCAGGGTGAACGTCAAACGTGTGGAACCCAGTTTAAAGCAATGTGCAGGCAGAATGAGTATTAGTGCTTGAGATTGTTAGAGGTGCCGCTGCGTGGCCTCGCATGAATGTAACAGAGCTTGTGCAATTCTGTCCCTAGGGTCAAGCCCAAGGACGCCATGTCAACAGGAACATCCTGAAGCTAACGCGACAGCAATCTGGAAGAACGCTGCAGAGGAAGGACGCGCGGATGAGCAAATGGATTTCTTGCCTCCATAACTAGCAAGAGAATGTGAACTAGGTAAGAAACCAACTCTGATCATGAGCATTTATCTTCAGCCGTCTCAGAGAGGTGGCTTTCTCTGCCTCTCGATGAGTTATGTCTGTCCACGTAGAAAATGGTCCTGGCCAGGTGGCAAAGACCCCACATTCCAGGTTTTTCTCTCAAGATGTGGCCTTTTCTTTTTCTGGCATGGGCAAGGTGGCAAGCACAGGGCTTCCTTTCTGTCTTCTTTGTTGGTGCTTGGAATTAAATTCTAGAAAAGGGAAAGATGGGCAGTAGGGGATTTTTCTGCGCTTAGTAATTGTGGGAGTGACTAATGGGGAAACAGGACTCTTGGCCAGTGTGGCAAGTCACAGCGGGGAGTCAGGGCCCTCCTGCGACGCGCCGCGCCACAGAATGCCCTGGCCAGGCACTAGCACCTCAGTTTCATTGTACAGTAGCCATTTCAGCAGCCCCCTGGAAAAAAGTCAGGGAGCAGTACAGTAGTGAGCAGCATTATACTAAATAAATAGTCATATGTACACGTTACTCTCTAGTTGCTGAGGCATCTTTTTGCCAATTGTCCCTTGCTTTCAACTCTTAAATGTCTTTTTGATAATGCGTCTTCATCCGCGCTCCTTCAAATGCGAGTCATCTTCTGCAGGACATGCTGTGTTTAGCACTTGGTCATGAAACTTGTTGGGAGGCTGGGAGCCATCAGCGGGTTACCTCTACGTACATTACCTTTACCTCATTGGAACGCGCGAGCGGGTGCTTGTGAGGGTTTTCCTTAGACTCCACTTTGTCACCCAGCTGTACGGATGAGAGTTTCTGGTACAGAGATACAAAGACCAGTTACTCACACTTATGTCCCATGTTCTTTCAGTGCCCAACGGAGGAGTCAGAACTGCACCGCTTGCATAAGGGGAGCACGCAGCTGACTCCCTCCTGCTCTTCAGAAAGTGGAAAAATCTGGTGTTGAACAAGGTGGAGACCGAGAGCCTCACATATCACCTAATCTACCTGGTTGGGTAAGATGAGAAAACTTTTTATTGCAGTCACAGTGGTGTTTGGTACACTGCATAGCGCAGCCTCCGCCGCCCCTCTTCCTCATTTGGCTACTTAATGGGAGTCCGGAATTATCCCCCAGAACAAGTGAAAATGCATATTGTCTTTTAAATGCAGCTCTACCGCCTGGCTTGAGCAAATGCTTCGCTATCCAGCTTATGAGAGAGACCAGTCAGATGCCTCACGCTGTGGACACTGCTCCAGATCTATCCTGCCACCCTCCAACGGTCCCTTTTTTCTTCTCTTTTTTGGTCCCCATGACCCTTCCTAACCTCTCCTGGACTTTTGGAGGCCTTGCTGCTCTATAGATGCAGTCCTGTAAGTATCCCAGTGAAGGAAACTGTTCTTTTTCTCCCTAATGTTTTCCTGCAGAGTTTGTATGACAAGGTAAGGGCTAGGTGGTACGAGCGAAATGGTCTTGCAGGTGAGGGGCAGGAGGGAAATTTGCTGAGCAGGGCAGTGGGAGCCATTGCAAATAAACACTGATTTTAGTTTTAAGTTGGGGTACTCCCCCCGTCGTGGGAAGCCGCAGGGTTGTAGCCCATTCAGCACCAATGTAGATCTTCAGCACAGGGATGGCTTAACAGCAGGGGCCCAAGCACATGGAAAGCAGGGAACTGCAGAAAATGTAAAGGGGACACTGTCAAAGGGAATGGACGTGTGCTTTCTGCGGTGCGGCTCTCCTCCACCTGTGCACCTTGTAGGCAGATACTCCCCTGCCCACCATCTCCTTGGTCATTAATGCAGTATTAATAACAGGAGGCGGCAAACTAGTGTTTGGAGAAAGCGTTTCAGCTCATTTACATTCTGTGCTTTGCTCTCCGAAGCAGGCTGGCCGGCATGACAGCGAATTGTATTGCTGCTCCAAGAAGTACAGAAGGCGATTGCCTGCGAGATCTGCTCTCTACAGACCTACAGCAATTCCTCTGGAGGCCTCCTCTCCAAATGCGGAATAGTTTTGTAAGGGCTTGCCGGTGATGGCCGAAACCTCTCTGCCCTGAAGCCAGCAAGGTAAGAAGGTTGACAGTGTCCCCTTTGTGTGGCTAGATAAATACAGTCAGCCAGGAGCCTTCATGCGCAGGGAGGGGTGGGGGGACATTCACTCTGATGCTTCCCTTTGAAACAAGAAAAACAAACCAGACAGACAAACATACAGCCAGGAATATTACAGAAGAGTGGTGCACGGGCCCAGGGGAGCACACCTGGGCGCGCCCCTAAGCGCACCTCAGTGCCGGGAGAGCACAGCCCTCCCACACACGCACACACCACACTGCCACCGAGACGCTCCATTTCAGCCAGTGTTGGAGCTCAATCCTTCCTCTCAGTATGCAGGCTTTTTTTTTATCTTAAAATCTGTATATAATATATATTCTGTAAATATATTTTTTATATATATATATTTATATAACCTATTTACACATATTGCACTCTGGCCTCCTGCATTCCTGCCTGTCAGTGGAAACGTTTCCGTTTCTCCTCTGGATCTGACCCGACGTCCCGGGACCCGATGCCATTCTGAAGATTTATCAGTGAATCCTTCATCTGCAAGACAAGAAATTTCTCCACTGTGATGCTACCCTAGAGGTGAGAGCGCTTCGGGATTTCCTTCCCCACTGGTGCCTCCTTCTTCCACGTAAAGTATTGACACCATAATCATCTGGTTTTGGGGAGCGGTACATCAGGGCTGGCACGTGCAAATCGGGGCTGAGAAGATGGGAGCCCATCAGAGTCCGTTCTCTGTGACAACAGAGAAGGGGTGAGCAGCTCTGTCCATAGGGGAGAGGGGCTTTCGTTTATGAATTCTGTTCTAAGCCGCCTGGTGTACAACCTGTCTTTAGGCAGCAGATACTGAAACCCCTCTGTGCTGTTCGGGGCACACGGAGAGCAGGCCCCCTTCATCTACACAAGCTGCACATGAATCCAGGGTTGCGGGCAAATAGTTTGCTTTCCCAGCTGGGATGCCAGATACTAGATATAAGATGTGCTAATGTAAGGTTTTTGGCCCTGTAGATTTCTCTCCTTGACGTGTGTGGGCCCCTGTGAGGTGACAGAGAAGCTGCGATGTGCTGCGACTGGCCCTTGGGACCTGCTGCCCCCCACGACGTCAGAAGATGGACCTAAAGGGAGACGGCAGCGGAGCTGAGGCACCTGATGGACTACAATGGAACCCGGTAAGGCTGCGGCATTGCAAGCGGGTGGCTGGGAGGACACGGTGACCCTCTAGTCACAGCGCTAACTGGCCGCGTGGTCTCACCTGATCTAGAAGCATCACCGAGGATTTGATGATCTCACGCCATTTTTGTAGCTCTGAGTCATGATACTTCTGCTGCGATTCTAGTAACTGAGCCCATTCTGTCTGAGACTGGGGTAACCTGTCAGGCAGAACATGAGCAAGCGTGAATCCGGGGAAACTGAAGTCAAGGGGGAGCACGTAGATTGTGTCAGTCTCCGTCTAGTCTTGTCACTGAAGGGGCAGGTTTTCTTGAGCAAAACTGCATTTCAATGTGCTTAGTATTTTCCTAAATTGCATATCAATGCTACTCTGTCTTAACCATGGTAATTAATTAAGGACCAGCAAAGATGTGCCTTTTGCAGAAGCTATAGCAGTGTGGGTGGAACTGAGGGCCCCTTTGCCAGAGGGGAACGTCCGGACAGAAGGCAGCGTGCTCCCACTGCGCGGGGGCTGTGTATACTGGAAGGTGGCTCCGTGGCCATCGATGGGGAAGGATGCAACGCAACATCATGTTGTGGGCTGGTAGCCCTGTACAGTTTCTGTAGTTTGTTTTTTCTGGACATGCTGTGTCAGTCTTTATTTAATACAAGGCTTTCTCTTTATTAGGAGTAATAGCAGCCCTGGCTCTCTCCAATGGCAGGTAAATGGAGGTATCAGGCCCCTCCTTGCAGGCCTAATTAACCCTCCCGAACAGCGCTGGAGGCTGCTGAGTGGAGCAGAATGGGGGCAGATGCTGGCACTGATGGGAGGATCACCAGGACTGGCTGCCCTGAGCTGCCAGTCAGGGCCTTGGGCAGGTGCCGGCACTGAGCCTGGCGAGGAGGTGGAGCTTGGCCTGG
>Ga0065711_1040167_pt1 | contig 17186 bp, 9 predicted proteins | sample Hoacrofraction12_FD_59098 | JGI IMG/M metagenome (GOLD analysis project Ga0065711, IMG submission 59098) | Hoatzin crop microbial communities from Cojedes, Venezuela - Epithelial fraction 12 v2 (version 2) | ecosystem: Host-associated > Birds > Digestive system > Esophagus > Crop | place... | reverse complement strand
TCAGCCTGGAGAAGAGAAGGCTGCGGGGAGACCTGATTGCAGCCTTTCAGTACTTAAAGGGAGCCTATAGGAAAGATGGGGACAATCTTTTTAGTAGAGACAACAGTGATAGGACGAGGGTTAATGGTTTTAAACTAAAACAGGGTAGGTTTAGGCTGAATATAAGGAAGGAATTCTTTACAATGAGGGTGGTGAAACACTGGAACGGGTTGCCCAGAGAGGTAGTGGAGGCCCCATCCCTGGAAACATTCAAGACCAGGTTGGACAGGGCTCTGAGCGACCTGATCTAGTTAGCGGTGTCCCTGCTCGCTGCGGGGGATTGGACTGGATGACCTCTAGGGGTCCCTTCCAACCCAAAACTTTCTATGATTCTATAATTCTATGATTATCATCTGCAGGCACTGAAGGCATTTCAGGTGGACAGTTTTGTGTTGAGTTTCCATGCAACAGTATGGTATGACTTCTGCTGGTGTAGATCTGACAACCCAAGGACTTTATTTTCATGTTTTGCCTTCCACAAAGTCTCTCTCTCCCATGTGTCTGTATATATTTTGCCTTTTTTTGTTGTAGTGCAGACACTACAATGAATTGCTGGTGCAACATAAGCGTTTTCTGTTCCTTGTTTGACTATATTCATTGGGGATCCTGTATGAATAGAGCTGTCTCCCAGAGAAATGCATTTCGAAAGATTCTGTGTTTGCAGTGGTCATATATCATTCTTTAAACATGTTTAGCATGCCTTCTCATTTAAAGCACAAAAGAGGAGCTACTCCAGTGTAGATGAGGCAGTACCTAAATGTCTCTCACTTGAGAGTGACTCTGCAGATATTGTAACCCTTTGGAACAATTCCCTTAATAGTTACAGGCATACTTGATCATATTTGGCATAGATTTTGTTTGCCTTTAGTTAGGAACAGATTACTGCTAAGAAAAGCAAAGGGCAGTTTGACTGAAACCTCTAATCTGCTTTTACTGAAGGTCAGTACCTTTGTCAGATTGTTTTGCTCCAAAGCTCCAGCTTGCATTTCAGATGGAAACAGCCCTTTCTGTGACCAGTATTAGCCCTCTGTGAACATGTATCATTTATCATTTTATTGGAAGCAGCTGAGGATGCTCTAAAAATAGATGTGTGAAATGATGGACAGTTCATGATTTGTTTGCATGGAATCAAGACATGACAGAAGGGACCGGTCGAGCCAATTGCATCCTCACTGCCGAGGTTACCATGGAAGCTTTAACTCTTTACACTCGCTTCACCTCTGTTGCTCGTGTACCTTGTGCAGTACACTTTAATTGTTATGGATGAACTGTATTTCATAGTGTAAAATCTACCTGCCCACATTAACTGAAGCTGTCAGATATGATTTAGGTAGCTATGTATATTCCATAAATTCTCATAGGAGAATGGAGGTAGCTTTGCCAAGGTCTTTGAGGCAAAAAAAGCAGTAGACATGTAAAGTTGAAATGTAAATAAATGCTCGTTTGTGTAAATGTAAATATATTTACATAGTGAGATTTTAAGGAAAAGATTCCCAGCGAGGAGAGACAAAGGAAGTAAAAAATAAAGACAGAGAAAATAAGGAAAAGTGAAATCTCTTGCTCATATACCTTCAGCTGTTTTCTTTGTGGCCTAGAAGTACTCCATTTCTCATCCACCCTTCTGTTCAGCCCATCCTCACAGTATCTTTATGACTCCAAACTTTTTTTCCTTTTCTGTCATTTCAATATATTTTTCTCCTTTGGCTACATACAATATTTAATTAAAATACCTCCTTGTTTAATGCAAGCATCCCACAGCTTCTTCCACCAACCACTCCTCAGTTTCTTCCACACAGGAACATTGTATTCTATCTTTTCATCTTCACAGAGAGTGTGTGGAGGAAATGATGGCTTTTATGAATTAAGATGTTGCACTTTCCCACCTGTTGATACCAGAGTAGATGTAGTAGTAGGAACCTTTTTCCTTTTTAACTTCCTGTTTTCTTAACCAAGTAACAGAGAACTATGACAAGGGCTGTAGTGAGCCTGCCCTCTTTCCAGTTCTTTTGTTCCGTTAGCCTCAAATTAAAGACAAAACCAATTTTGCCTATCAGCAGGTAGGTAAATGGCAGTATTTTGAGTGTCTCATTTCTGGGATGAATAATTTTTCTCCTTTTCTCAGTACTTAAGCCACAAAGGAATATGCCTCTTCTATTTAGTTCTGCTGACTGCAACCCAAATAAGAGAGGTGAAACTTTCAGTCAGATTCCCTTTGACCTCTCTGATAGTACACAGATAAATCCATCACAGTGTCTCTCTCTGCCTTGGAATTTTCTTCTGCTACATTTCAGCATCTTGCTCTCTCACACACAAACACTAGAGGTTTTAAAATAAATGCCTGGCGTGGGAAAAGCAAAGCTACTTAATTTTTTACTGGCTTCAGTCTCAGAAATATCTGCTCCACTTTGATTTGAACGTACAAAATAAATATGCATTCTGTTGGAATGGTTTACATTTATAGTGGTAATAACTGCTTCTCATGGCAAGCAGTGCCATGATTGTAACTGAAGTATGACAGCCAGATCCAGCTAGAATGGTCTTGTCTTTCTCCGAGCTGAATGCATTGTCGAAAGATCTATTTATTCCATGACTTAAGGGGTATGTCTTTGCCGGAATATAATTTCACAAATCTGCGATTTGTTTGGAGCTCCCAGGCTTTACAGAGTGCCATGGATAATCTAAAAGTTTTAGCATAGATGGAGAAAAAGGGATACAGCAATTTGTTGGAATCTCCTAAACATCAGGCAGCTCATTTAAATATGTAGATCCAGACAAGCTGACATCTGGATACGTGGCCACCAGACATGCTCAGGTCAGTTTTCTGGCAGCTAGTCCTCACTGGACCCCATGTGATCGTGCTGTGGGCAGTTGTCTGCAAAAGGCCATGGAAATTACTGCACCTCAGCAGATCAAAAGCAGTATGGGCCTGGCAGGTAGGACATGTCTCAGCTCACTGCTCTCACTGTATATGTAGTAATGTGTCAGTTTTAGGAGACGGCAAAATCCAGGGTTTTTTTTATTAGTTGTATGCATTTTATGGGTTTATATTATGTATTTGCCAGAAGGTGTTCCAATGGCATGTGCAATTCAAATCAAAACTCATCATAGCTATAGACTCTGCACATGAATTCAAATGTTTATCGGCCTTTTAAGTGCTTCCAGGCTTTCCTTTCTCCCATTCAACATCAGTAGAGAGCTATGATCCAAGAGGTTTGGATTCTGCTGTGACTATGAAGTCAGAAATTGTGTTATTACAATGTCCATTTTTCATTCCCAGAATATAAAAACTTAAATCTGTCAACTCCAATGTTTTATCTAGCCCAGCTAATGCAGTACAAGATGAGGAGAGATGATTAATAACAATCAAGACAGTGTATTCAGCTCCTTCATTCTGCATGTCTTCCACTTGTTCCTCACAATGCTTGGATCAAGATCTGATATCGCTTTGGGAAGAGGTTGGAACTAAGACAGTGCTACGCTGAGTTCTTGCATTCCTGATAATTTTTAGCTGCAGGATTACCAGAAGCCTCTATATCATGTAGCATCCTATGCCATTTTAGCCAGAACATTTTTCACACATTTGATTTTAAAGAGTTTGTGAGCTTCAACAGTTGATTAAGCTGTTACAGTTGAGACTTCTTATGAAGAAACTCTTTCTTTTTAAGATGACAAATTTCAGAGTTTTGGAGACTCTTTGATCTTAACCCCATAGTCAGCTGTCATTCTATAAAGTAAAAGTCTGCTTCTGCCTTTTCCAAATTACATTTTTTTCACAGCAAGAGCTGTACTCTGCCTTTTCTTTTTCAGTCTTTCACAGCAGACTAACACACTTAAAGCAATTACAGAAATTGCAACAACAAAATTAGAGTGGTGTTGTAGATACTTTAAGCTTTATTGTAGCAGACAGACTGAATGTCATGATGGGACAACACGATGTGCATGTTATACTGTAGGCTCTATAACTGTTATGAAAAGCAGCTCATTACTTCTTAGTTTGTTTCTCTTTCTAAAGGTGAGCAACAAATATTTCTGCAAAACACTTTTGAAAAATACTTTTGAGATTTTGGGGAAAGTGTCAAGTCCTATGTACTATTGGTTACAATGTGGGAAGAGCACATATATACAGAAATGAAGCAGTTTCCAGAGTACACTAAGAATATATTGATGAAGTTGAAGTCATAGTAGAAATTGAATTTTCCTTTGCATAGAATCCAACTCACAGACAAGAATATTTACCGAGTAAAGTGCTACTTGTCAATATTCCTCTCAAGGTAAAATACCAGATCTCATTATCTGCTTCAATAAACCACATTAACAATGTGGTCTATTGTTTTCACAGTGCTATTATTGCCGTTATCCCAATCACATGAAGAGGGACTAACTATGTTCACAGGACTTTGATAAGGATGTACAATAGGATGTACAAATAAGGTCTTTTCTTAAATTTAAAATAAAGGAGCAAAGAAAAGAAATATAATTGAAGAGCTGTGACTCATTTCTCTTAAAAACTGAGGTACATGCCTATTCACGTACCTTCTATTTTCAGAAATGTGATGGTATTCTAAGGCACTCCATAAGTCTGTGTTAAAGCAAGCAGAAACATAGAGCTGAATGTTGTTTGTGAATATCCTTTATTTGGTATTATCTGCCACATTAAAAAAGCCAAGCCTAAATAAGGCACTGGGTTTAAATCGAAGTTGGGTTTCTGCGTTTTTTTTGGGGGGTGGGTTTTGTTGTGATTTTTTTAGAAGAACTGAATCATGCTTCAATAAAATAAGATAAACTTTGTATTTGACTACAGTTATACAAAATACAAGGTGCCTGTCTTCAGAGTGCCTAAAGGCCTGTGTTCCTTGCTTATCTGTTTCTGCAGAAAAAGGACTTATGGCGAACAGGCTTTCTGTTAGGGTTTGTGTTGCCCCACACGGATGCTAGCAGCTGGGAACGGTCCTTTTCCTCCCCTCATCGCACAAGCTGGGCCCAGGTCTCCAAATTAAAGATGACACTACCTACCAATATGAGCAGAGAATTCTGACAAGCGGCATTTTACTTGCATTTGATGCCAGTGCGAATGACTACATTGGTCACAAGGCAGCACACCTCTGGAATTCTGCAGAAGGGACTCCCGTGTACACAATGAGCCACAGCCAGGGTAGCCAGCAATGCTGCCCATGGGAGGAGCGGAGTTCCCTCCCGGTAGGACGTGGTCCTGCCTGTTCCCTGGTGTGGTGACAGCCCAGGCTGGTGGTGCCGACTCACATACAGCTCTGCTCTTCTTGGTGTGTGTAGTGACACTGCTCTGGCTGGGGGAGAAGGCTTGGAGTCATAGCTGTCCCCCATGTAAATTGAGGCATAAATTAATAAATATTTAGTAAGTAGACATAACTTAATAACCAGCTGTCCCTTGTGTAAGTTAATAAATAGTTGCACAGGAATATGTAGTTGTTGTAATGAGACTAATCGGTCCCCCACCTTCAGGTTCCAGCAATACAAGAGTGCTCTACAGAGAATAGATCCTTGTGACCATATGCTCTCCAAAAGCACAGCCAACATGCTGCAAGGCCAGAACACAGCTGGAGAGAAAAAGTACAGAAGACCTCACTCTGTCTTTTCCCTTTCATTTTCAGTTAGTAAAGTCAAACATAAATCATGAGCTTAAAACTGTAAGCACCAACTTCAGAAAGAGAGAAGTTTTGCTCTGCAGTTTTCATCTGACCCCGGTCACCTTCTTTCTCATGCTAGCATGCTCATATTAAATACTAAGTACAAGCATGCCAGCATGCCATTTAGTAGTCCAGTACTAAATCAATGTCATGTATCATTTTAAATTGGTAAAATTTTGCACCCATTTTGTACTTTTGGAAAGGACTGTACATTAGAAACCAATAGCAAATTAGGTCCAATACCTTTGGGACCACTGGTTTATGTAGGACTTGCTGCTCATAGATTGCATAGGGGGTTTGCTTGTTTGTTTGTTTGTTTTTAGCTGAGCCCATTCAGTTGGGAGAGACATTGGCTCACATATTATTCACCTGATCTCTGAAATCTCATGCTATTCTTTCCGTGTACTCAAAATGGGATATGGTCTACACTAAAGCAGAGGCAAAAATGTGTCCAGATGATTCTTAGCTCAGTTTCTTTGGGCATCTTTCTTCTTCACTAACAAGACATGGTCCAATCTCAGCCAAGCCATTTTATTTTCTGAAAACAGATGCACTGGAAATCCATCTGTCTTTCTGGATGCTGTAACAGATGCTATTCTGCTTTCCAACATCTCTCTGAATTTTGCTCATGGATGACCCATACTTCATTTGTACTTGGTTTTCATTTAATTTATCCTGAACCTTCTAGTGTTCAGTAAATTACATGGAATTGAAATCCAGCCAGATAAACTGTTAGCATGCAATGAGACCGTTATTTAGGGCTCATCTTTGCCAAGAGGTCAACGCATTCAAGAGTAGAATAATTTCTATGTTGAACGTTTGGCAGTAGCTCCCTCAGTATACAGCAGGTTCTCTTCTGGGATACTGAATCCCTCAAAAAGAGTTTGTAAGGTCAGAAAAATGTATTTCTGATCAAAATTCCCTGAAATGGGTCCTGCCTTAAACATATATCATGGATTAAGTGGTCTCTTCAGCCAAAACTACCATATCAATGCTAAATTTATTTCATACAACAGACACTGGCTTTTTCGGAATAAATAATGTATACAAGATATATAATTATTTTAGCAAGTCAGGAACTCTATGACTACCCCTAATTTCATTTTTCTTTCAATAAATGCAGTCAGTGCTCAAAATAGAAAATCACTGTGCACAGACATCCTCTGTATTTGCAGGATTTCTGGTAGGACTTTCTTTTCCAGTGCAATGGACAAATAGACTGCGAGCCTCCCTGTGCTTTTTTTTTTTTTTGCAGCGAACATGATCATAGTATGTATTCATATGAGTCAGGGATACATACTGACCTCCATTAAACACTGTATACCTCAGATAATTTTGCTGGCTGCAGGTGATTTGAATTTGAGGGGCCAAATGAGCTTACAGAAACAGTATTCAGTAGTTTCCAAACAAAATACAAATCTTACTTCCACAAGACTTTTCAGGTCAGTCACCTTCTACTTAAATAGAAAGCTTAGATGGTTTGCTTCGTTTTATTAGCATTTATCATTTTGATTAGTATACTCCTGGAATGATGTTCTGAATATATACAACAACACAGTCAATGCCTCAGGAAGCTTTTAACCGAAGCAAGGAAATATAGAGGAAAGACTACAATGTAAAAGCAAAATAGTCAGTAGTCAGTTTTAATGAGAGTTGTTTTCCACAGCTGTGGAATAATTTAGAGTTTATTTATTCTGCATGATTCTGAAATTTCTGCATTTGTAAGTTTGGAAAAATACATTTTGAAAACTTTTTTTTTCCACTTTTTTTGAATAATTGTTTTAAAAATAGACACAACATCTTAGGTACTCAGTTTTCTGATTAAAAAAAATGCACCAGAGCATCATAAGTAGGATGTATATGAAAGGACATATGAAAATTAAGAGACTGCCTCCAAGAATGCTGGTAGCTTGAATTTAAATTTTTTTTAGACCAGATCTGCTCCTGTGAGGGACAGATTTACAGAGATTTATGAATAAGACAAGAATAAATGGGCTCAAATAGCAGCAAAAGAGATTGGGAGAAATACTGGGTTGGGGGCGGGATTGGGGTCAACTTCTAGAGAGTGATAAAGTACTAGAGTTCTTGTGGGGAGGGAGGGGGTTGGGATCTAATTCTTTTAATGTTTTTTAAATGTCTGTCAGTACAGTACAATGCAAGAGACTGGACTAGGTGGACTCCCGAGAGTCCTTAAAATTCCACAACTTTATAGTACTGAGCCTGCAGGATTCTTTGAAAAATGTTTTTAGTTCCTGCTTCTCTGAGAACTATTTTTTGCCAGCTAGATTTCAAGTCTTCTTTCCCAAAGGAGTATTTTTATTTTGTCATTGTAGTCTTGCGTAGGCTGTTTTCTCAGGGTTCAGTCAACTTCAGTGATCCCATTTCTGAAAATTCAAGTGTAAGGTCTATATGTATTTAACTCTCAGCAGAGCTAGGTGCATCTCTGATGGTGATCACTGAAATACTGCTCTGGTTTCAGATAATTATTATATTAAATTTTTAACTTCACACTTCTACTACTTTTGCAACAATATGAAGTAGTGATTTGGAAATAGGACAAATTTCAAAACTTCATGCACAGAACAATTTTCACCGATGTAAGTCACCTGAATGAGGAATGACTCCCTGTAAATTGTGCAGTTTTTCAAAATATCTCTGAATTTATTCTGGGTCATTGAAAATTGTCCCCATATGAATGGAAAAAAGCCCAGACAGTCTGCTAATCTTCCCTGGCTGCAGAACTTCTTTGATTATAGCAATATCTCAGAAGTTCTCATACCTAGTTACGCATCAGGTTGTAATATGCCAAATGTTTGGTTCTTTCACTGTCCTCTTGATTTTTTTTTAATAAGAATCTGTGAAATGCCTAGTATTGATGACTATTCAAAGCCACTATTCTAAGCATCTACTAAGCACATTAATTAACATTTTATTGAGAAGATCATTATTCTGATATTACAAACTTAATATTGTTAGAGCTGGCACATAAATATTTAGCTTAGGAGCATATCATCATACTCCTAGACTCCACAGACTTTTGTACCTATGATTCACAACTTACCAGTTACAGGGACTGTAGCATAGTCATTCTGGGTAGTCTCTGAATGTTGCATCAAATAGTTCTTTGGTATTTTTCCTACATTTATCAGAACAAGGCAATCCATTATTTTTACAGAAGCTAGCAGTTGGGTTAAATCTATTATTAAGCAAAAAATCTACATCCTGGGCTTTCTTTTGCAGCATTTTATTCAGTGCTTGCTAGAGTCTTAACATGGGATACTGTGGAGATCCTACGCAGGGTTTGGATGGATGTGTACCACAGCTCAGCACTGCAGGATCCTTTCACTGAGGAAGCAGTGGAGCCTACATTGTGGAGAAGGTGGATACTGGGAAACAGAAGATAACTCACCTTGCCATCTACCTATGGGCTGCCTTCCTGACATGCAGCAAGACTGAAAAGTGGTGGACTCTGCTCCATCCATCAGTACTGCTGAGTTATATTTCTGTGGAAGAGGTCTCTGTTGGCAACAACCTCAGCTCTTGTGGGTTCCCTCTGCCAGACCCTGCTGTTTGCTTTGAATATGGAGCTCAAGTTTCTCTTCTGATGCAAAACACTTCTGATGCAAAATAAAAAAAAAATGCGTCAGAGGGATATTCCTCAGAGGGAAGAAAATCCAAAGAATGGCTGAAGTTGCAAAGGAGGAATTTTGCGTTTGAAGAATATTCATAATGCTAAAGAACGTAAGATGTGAGTCACTGTTAACCTCCAGCCACTCCCATGTTGTGTATATAGGTATGAATATATTTAATTTCACAGTTTTCCTGTCCTCTGATAAGGTTATATTCGTAGCTGAATCTAAATTACATTCTAAAATTAATTTCTAGGTAGCAGTCTTAGGATCGCATTTGAAACCTATCTGATTCCCAGCTTGGGGAAAATAAACTGTTTCAGAATCTCTTTTCCTTCTTCCATACTGCTCTTTCTTTAGCTCTGTTCAGTTTTAGACTTTGCTGTTTTTGCAGGCAATCTCAAAATATTTGTCTGGAGTTCTTTAAATTACTTTTTTTTTAACATTCTAGCACAATTTCAGCCAGAGACTGCAGACTTGTGCAATCTACTTGCTTCAAATATATTTTTAAGTCCTTCCACCTGAAGGGGAAGCATTCAATTTTTTTTCTTAGTTTTACTCTGCAGAATATTTTAATCACCTGACAGCCTGTGGAAATTAATCCTTTCTCTGTCATGTAAACTGACAGACAGCTGAGTGAAAGAGTTTACTGGGCCATCATGCACCACATGCATCCTCTGATGCTTGTCCTCACAGTGCTCAACCTTGCTACTTGAGTAGGGCCTTTTGTGTTTTCAACAGACGATAAGAAAATATGGACTCTTTTACACACTGTAATGCTAGCAGTGCTAATAATGGTAGCAAAAAGTCTCATAGAAAAATCTTGATCTTTCTTTGTTTCATGACAGTCTGTGCTTTAAACATGGTAGACCTGGGCCATTCAGAGCCCTGAAGGGACCACACCATATCTATCCCTGCCTGCTGTCTTCTTTTATCAGTCTCCCTTTTAATTACTGTAACTCTGGTTCAGTGTTTTCACCTTTTGTTCTTTTTTATTCCTGAAGAATAGACATATTCTCACAGTCATCTACCCTTTATCTCTACTTTCTCATGTAAATTGCACAAAACAGAGCTGTGGTTGCCTGTTGGTCTAGTTTATCCACAATGAAGGACCGAATTTGCACAGAACCCAGTGTCATTTTCATGCTGGGAGAAAATATAGGGATTGAATGTCAGTCAAAAAACTTATAAGGTATTCAGAGAAAGCAATACGAAACACAAAATAAATACCTAACTGTAGCAAGGCTTTTCAGGCATCCCACTTGTTTTTTGTTTGTTTTGACAAGTAAGGTTCATTAAATGTCATATTTCATATTAGTTTACATTTCTGAACTCTATGGAACATTCAGAGCTCTCTTCATCATATATTGCCAGTGAATATAAAAGTAAAGCAAATATTATCTGGCCTCTCACAGAAATTCTTATAAGATATTAAAATGAAAGAGCAGCACTCGACACTTTTAAAGATTAATATGTAATCAAGTTTCAGTGTCTCGTTTGTTCTTTGTGTCTCTGCTGGGTCTGTCTTTGCTCCTGAGATTTTCATGCCGTTTTGGAAGGTTACCAACTCACACAGAAACATGTTCACCTTCCAGACCCAAGTGGAGAAGGTATAAGTCAAGACCTAATCTTTCCAGTGCAGGAAATCTGAATTTAAATAAAAGCAGCTTTCAGAAAGCATAGAGTGATGAGGACTAAGGAACCAATAGAATTACTAATCTCTTGAAAAAGGAGTCATATTTTTGGTATGCAAATGAATGCTTTATAAAGAAAAATGTTCACCGGACACCGAAGAGTGTAATAATAGAAGATGGAAGTGGTAAGACAGGCATTTATGTTGCATAAAGACAGGAAAGGGAGAGAGAATTTAGATAACAAGAAGAATTTTTGCTTATCAATATAAGAGTAGCTCTACCGAGTTTAGCAATGTTGAAAGTCTCCAAGTCTTGGTGCTCAAGGCACAGAAGTCTTCTGTTCATTTAAATAGCAAATGTCACTACTTTATGTCTCTCTGGACTCTTGCACTACTGTTCTTCAAACCTGTGCTGTAAAGACCACATATGCAACTGAACTAGTTATGACTGCCTGCTGAGACTGCTAACTCAAGTGTTTGTTTCTGTACTGTTGTTCGCATAGAAGGGCCATCTATCCTTGTCAGCTGGTTTAAAACAACTGTTAGCAATCACCGAGTCTCAGTGAGCTAAACATTACTATTGAATATATGGTTCATGTAAGTTATTTGTAAGATGCTTTTTCACATGGAGAAAAATGGTACAATCCCCCCTGATTCTTCAGGCACCCTAATGCAGCCTTCAGTGAGTTTCTGTAAGAAGATGGCTTAACATCACCCTCCTACCAAAACAAAACTCCTAGCAAAGCGAAGGCTGACATCTGAACCTACAACAAGCTTTTCTTAGGTACATGGGTTTGTTTGTATCAGGTTCATATATGGCAGGTGTCTGCAGAAAAAAAAAAAAGAGACAATGGCAAGTTGTTAGGAAGAAACTTGTTGGGCTCCTTCATGCTGTTCGAAGTAGGTTAATTGAGCAGAGTTGGAAACAGAGTCTATCTGTCAGCTTGCTTTATTTCCTTTATATATGTTGGCATAACCAGTCTGGAAAGAGACATTGAACTTGTCACTCTTTTGTTCTATCAGTTGTATTAATAAAAACTTCTGGGCAAAGTAGAAGCTCACCCTTTGGGTTAGAAATACACCCTAACAGCATGCTAGTGCTTAAGTCAGACTGTAGAGTTCAGTCAACATTGGTTTCAGATTCCCTAGGTTTTTGGTTCAGCTTTGTTTTGTGGCTGGCTGGGTTTTTCTAAGCAGAACTATGAAAGATGCTGTCTTTCTCCAACCTCTCAAGCTGTTTTCCATGAGCATATGAGCTAGGCTTTCCTGTGGCTTTTTACTGTGGATTGGTGTAACAGTCTCTTGTTGTCTGCAGTGAGCCACTAATGAACCAACAAGGGATTAGGAAGAAAAGTTTGGCAAATATCCACATGCTGCATCAGCTGAACTGCAGGAACTCTTCTGTCAGCCTCTTATTTTCAGGCTGTAGATAAGTTTCCTAATCATATTTATGATAAAGTTAACAATACAATGTTCGCAGCTGAAGTCCACAGGAAACCTGACAGTTTTCCAATAATATGCAGCAAAAAATGTAGCAAAAAGCATAGTGTATTTCTAATTATTAATGCTATTTCTAATTATTAATGAGGTGTCTTTTGCTATCTGGATGAAAATTTTATGATGTTGTGTCATAGAATTCTCATTCTGTCCATAGCTATTCATTCAAAAATGTCAGCATCCACATGCTGTGTATCAAAGAAACTTTGTAGCACAGGGAGAATAGATGTAGTAATATTTCAGAATATTATGGGGCTATGTTAGAGTTAGCAACATTTCTTATGAATAAAGTCTGACTTATGAATAGATAAAGCTAGCATTATTTCTTGGGTGGGTTAACAGATCAATATTCTCTAAAAATCAACAGTGACAGTAGTATGTTAGGACTGGCCTTGAAAGTGATGGCAAATGCTTTGTATATGATGAAGTGGATTCATTAGAAATGTAAAGGGAGGGCTGAGATAGTTGGAGTAGTAAGCCAGACTGATGATCTTTGCAGCAGTATCCTGAGTGGATAAAAAGAGGAGCAAGACAGCACGTGACAAAGACAGAAAACAGAAGGTCACAATTGTTGAGGAGTAAAATCGTGGAAATCTAAAATAAGATTTTAGTTGTCTGACAGGGGAAAAACATTGAATCTTAGAGCTGTTGCGCTGAACGCATTAGATATACCGTGGATTTGAGAACATAAAGGGAGAAATATGAAGAGGCGATACCCAGGTTAAAGGGCTGCAGGACAGACATGGCTAGGAATGTTTCAGTGAAACTACTGCTGTCTGCAAGCTGTCTGCACTTACACTTCAGCAGAATAACACAGTCTTGAGCAATGCTGTCTGATTGGAGGTGTGAGTCACATTGTACTAACAGGCCTGATGAGGCATAGTGAGATAAACTGCTGGAGACCTGGTACCACCTGTGGCATCCCACAGTTGTTGGAGGCAATGAACATGAACTATTCGAGGCCATGTGTCATTCAGGGCAAATTAAAGCAAATATCGTAAAACACCATCCCTTAACACACTCTGTCTGTCTCAGAATTTGAAATGAGGCTTGCAGCATTAATTCCTCAATGTTAAAGATGCATAGGAGTTTTACAAATGACAGTTAGTAACTCTCTTGAAATTCTGTGTGACAGGATTTTCTCCATAGTTTGGAAAATGATCAGTATGTTCCCTCAAGTGCAAACACCTGAAAAATCATTCTTAGGAGAAAAATCCTGGCTAATAAACAGGTAGCACGAACAAATCATGAGAACGGTTGAGCTTCATCTATGGAATTACAATAGCAAAGTATTTTTCAGCTTCAGTTTCCACAGAGAGTTTTAAAGCATAGTTGTCTGACATTTTTAAGACATTGAACTTTTTGGAAGATTTTTTCTTTCTAATGTGGATTAAGGACCTTCAGTAAAGATGAAGTTTTCAGAATGGTGTTTTTCCATGTGGTGAGAAAATTTCTGTCTTCTAATGACATATAGTTCATGGTTACAGTTAATATGATATCTGCATCAATTTCCAGAAATACAGACAACCAAATTCATGGAGCCATATTTCACTGTATAGAAAGGGATAAACTTGAAATATAATTCCATTTTGAGGGCTCCAGAATACCCACATACTATTCACAAGACTGTTTAGAATAACTGACATATTGACAGATTTTGTGCTGTTTCTGACATTTATAGCAACCCCAAACTTTTGAACATTGATATTATGATATTATCCAGGTTTTCAGGTATACTTCTCAACTGGGATTGTGTCTCAGTTGTCTGGTGAGGATGTTTTATGTCTGAGTCTTTGAAAAGCCTGCTTATGAATACGGTAGTACATAACTTTGTCTGTTTTAATCAGTTCTTTAAAGGCACAGGATTTATCCATTGCTATCTAAAAATACACCAAGTGTGAAGAGCCAGAACTTCTGCTTCATGTCTACATCTTGCCCACCTTCCATGACCAGAGACAATCTGGGTGAGACACAACCTCCATGCCAGCCCATGTCCCTGCTGACATGGGGGCAAAATGCCTGTTTAAGGAATCTTCATGCATGGCTTTTTGGGTGGCACTAGGAAGTAGTCTTCTTCTGACACAACTTAAACATCATCATGTATGAACTGTGGCAACTCCTTGAGTTGTGACAAGTGAAAAACATAGGACACAGTTCAGGATGCAAACTTGGATGAAAGTTGTGAAAAGGTAGAAATAAGGCACTGTGATGTCAGATTGCTGTACTCTCTTTTTACCAGTGCTTAATCTGGGCAAGATCCTATGGAAGTCAAGCCACGTTGGCTCAATTCCTGCAGGAAAGTTCCAAGGTGTGGGCTGTTAAGAGATTAAACATTTATAATGGCTGAATGTATCATAGCATTTTCTACCTTTTCTTTGGATGCATTAAATATTTACTGAGGAAGAGGGTTAAATTAAAACTGAAAGAGAAAAATTTATATCACTTTTCTGATTTTGCTCAGTGATTTGATGAGCTAGAAGATTTACTAGGTTTTATATTTTTTTATACATTTGTGTTTGATTTTACTCTCTTAATTTCTTATGCTAGTAGTAAATTTAAGAGAGAGAGAAAAGGAGACAAAAGTGTAATAGCTGTTAGCTGCTTAGTAGTAAATTTAAGAGAGAAAAAGGGAGACTAAAGTGTAATAGCAGTTAGCTGCTGAGATAATAAACTATTTGCACTTATGATACATCAAGATGTTCTGTCTCATTTTCTCCTTTAGAAAGAAAGAGTGGTTTACCCCTTTTGAAGATTAAAAAACATAAATTTCTTTTAAATAGCTACACAGAATAAATATTTTAATGATTTTATAGGATGCTGGAATATTTATTCAAAGCTGTTCTTATTAAGGATAGGAGGAAAATATTGTTTATCTTTGTAATAAGTTGCAGGGACATCACTTCTAAAGCAATCATTAGATTGTCCCAGCTTTGCAGCATGATATTTACCCTCATTATATGCATGCTTAAAAATATTATTTAGGTTATTCTCAGTCAAAAACAAGAAATTGTGGCTTCTATTAAAGGTTCTGTTCTCAGACTTTATGTATGACATGGGACACCCAGTGGTACTGTTCCATTTGAGCTTTCTCTTGCTATCTGTAGACGTCCTCTTCTGCACCCACCTCTACCAGTTAGCTCTACCGCTAACTACCCCCCTGCCAGTGACAGCCTTCCCCAAAATCTGTTAGTGCAGCGGTGCATGTGTGCATCCCAGTTTGCTTTGTGCAAAGTCATCAAGGTTCGCTTGGATCACTAATCTGAACTTTTTTAACAAAATCCAACTGCTTTTGACTCATGCAGGCCAGGCTCCCACAAACTATTTCACTAGGTGGTAAGGAGTATCAGCAGATAGTAATCATCCTCGTGGAAGCCACGATGAAAACCTAAGAGTGGGTTAATGGCATCCAGATGAATATGACCACAGAAAAAAAGGAAATGTAAGAAAGAAATATAACCATTGTTGGAAGTCCATCAGTAGACCCACTCACCTTTTTCCAGTCTAAATTTATTGAGTCTTTTTTTAACATTAACATTTCATGAAATATAGCATTAAGCAATAGCAGTAAGATTAATGGTATCAAGGATCTTAGTCGTAGTAATGTAAATAGAGTCACCGTGTTGTCGTTCAGAGCTCAATCACAAGATGAAAAGTGACCATTTAGATATATCCATAGCTCAAAATATAACCAGTGACTTCAAGTTAATATATTTACTCTCATGATAAAAACTAAGAACCTGCAAAATGCTTTGATGAAAAGGAGACAGCATCTAGAACACTTTCTAGGCTGAAACCTTTCATCTGCACTTTTATATTTGAAAACACAGCTGCATGCTGTTGTGTAAAAACCACCTATATGGCATGGTAATTTATACATTAATATCTTTCCTCCCATTTCTATTTCCTCCATTTCCACTTATCTTGTAGACCTTTTCCAAGTTTAATTCCACAATGTATTAAGGCTCGGGTAGTTACACAAGAGAGAAAATAGAGTTTCAATATTTGCAAATATGTTAGCTACATTCTTCCTGTTCTGTTTTGATAAAACTGTATGGGTAAATGAAGATTGCTTTCTTTTTCTTTTTTTTAATGGAAGGCAAAGAATAAACCAACAAGCCACTTAACTGGTTTTGGTGAGGTTACTTGGAGAGAGGAATAATTATACCATGCAGTTTGTAACCCTAGCCGTCAACTCCATTTTTAAGCAGGTACGAATGTGAGGATCAGAGGCAGCTTTGTGCTATTTTGCATTCCTACAAGAGAAATATCTTTTATAAGGTTTTATAAAGTTTTGCAAAAAAAGCAATGACCTAACGAGTCAAGGTATATTTAACTGCATGTTAGATTATCTGTATGTTTATCAAAAGGACAAAAAAAAAAAAAAAAGATTCTCATGGCTGGCTAGTTCACAGCACTGGAGAAACCTGAGTTTAGTCACAGCTTTCTTGCAACGTCCTATTCTTCCTTGGAGATTATTAGTGTTACTGTGCTTTGTCATCCATCTGTAAAACTGGAGTAATACTAATTCCTTCTTTCTTCTGTACTTGTCTGCTGTGCCTTGGAAGAAGAGTTAGAATTAGCCATAGGTGCAGCAGACCTACACCTCTGGGAAAAACTGTGTGCTTTGCCTGTATGTGAGGGGGCAGACCCCAGACAGAGGATCCCCCTGTGCTTATTTGTCTGGTCACTGCCAGCTGTGGGGTCTAGGCTTGGGGGGGGGGGGCA
>Ga0065711_1012808_pt1 | contig 17186 bp, 14 predicted proteins | sample Hoacrofraction12_FD_59098 | JGI IMG/M metagenome (GOLD analysis project Ga0065711, IMG submission 59098) | Hoatzin crop microbial communities from Cojedes, Venezuela - Epithelial fraction 12 v2 (version 2) | ecosystem: Host-associated > Birds > Digestive system > Esophagus > Crop | place... | reverse complement strand
AACAAGAAGCATCCGAGATGGAAGTTCGTTCCTGAAATCATGATTCCGCTGGTAGGCGAGCCGAAGGAGCTGGAGTATGTGGCGAAGATCGTCAAGGATACAGCTGACAAGGTAATCGCTGACAATAAGGCGAAGCTGACATACAAGGTCGGTACGATGATTGAGATTCCCCGTGCTGCTCTGATGTCTGGCGAGATTGCAAAGACTGCTGAATTCTATTCCTTCGGTACGAATGACCTGACGCAGATGACGTTCGGCTTCTCGAGAGATGATGCAGGCAAGTTCCTGGGCGACTACTATGACAGGCATATCTATGAGTCCGATCCGTTCGCTCATGTGGATCAGGACGGCGTAGGCAAACTGATCAAGTATGCGGTTGAGGAAGGTAAGAAGACACGTCCTGACATCCATCTGGGTGTCTGCGGCGAGCATGGCGGCGATCCTGCTTCCATCGAATTCTTCAACAAGGTTGGTCTGGATTATGTATCCTGCTCACCGTACCGTGTTCCGATCGCAAGACTTGCGGCGGCACAGGCACAGATTCGTCTGGATGCGGCAAACGGCGTAACGGCAAAGGCTCCTGCAAAGAAGGCTGCTGCCAAGACTGCCAAGAAGACAACAGCCAAGAAGGCTGCTGCCAAGAAAGCTCCTGCGAAGAAGGCTTCCAAGAAGAAGTAATTCATCCATATAACTGAAAGAAGACCCTGAAGGCTCATCTGCCCAAGGGTCTTTTTTTGCGCATAAACAGATGACATTCCCTTGAAATTATGTAAAATATAAGGGAAAGCGAGACTTTGTAAGGGAATGAGAGAATTTAATTATTCTAAAATCAAAGATGAAAAATGGGATTCTGAGATCCTCGGCCTGATTGCAGCTGTTTATAAGGAAATGGGAAAACAGGAACTTTATCTGAAGCAGAATCCGGAAAAGCTGGAAAAGCTTGTTGAGATTGCAAAGATTCAGAGTACGGAATCTTCCAATTCGATCGAAGGAATTGTTACAACAAATACCAGGATCCGTCAGCTTGTGGAGGAGAAGACAACACCGCGCAATCGCAATGAACAGGAAATCGCAGGATACAGGGATGTGCTGAATCTGATCCATGAGAATTTTGATGTCATTCCTGTTACGAGGAACTATATTCTGCAGCTGCACAAAATTATGTACAATCACATGAATAATCCGATGGCCGGGAAGACAAAGAATGTTCAGAATTATATCAGTGCTTCTTATCCGGATGGCCGTACTGTGACGCTTTTTACTCCTTTGGCTCCTTATGAAACGCCGGAGGCTTTGGATCGAATCTGTGAGGAATACAACAGGGTGATCGGGAATTTTGAGGTGGAGCCGCTGATTGTGATTCCGGTATTTATTCATGATTTTCTCTGCATCCATCCTTTTAATGACGGAAACGGCAGAATCAGCAGGCTTCTGACAACGCTTCTGCTGTATCAGAATGGTTTTACTGTAGGGAAATATATCTCTCTGGAGGCGAAGATCGCAAAGAATAAAGATCTTTATTATGAGGCTCTTCAGGCATCACAGATCGGGTGGCATGAAGGAGAGGATGATCCTCTTCCGTTTATCAAATATATTCTTGGCACAGTGCTTTCTGCCTGTAAAGATTTTGAGGAAAGATATGAGGTTATTGCAGGAAAGAAAACTGCTCTGGATACTGTCAGGGAAGCTGTTTCAACCCGGATTGGATCTTTTGACAAGCAGAAGATCCATGAGCTGTGTCCTTCTCTCAGTATCAGTTCATTGGAAGGTGCACTCAGGAAACTTGTGGAAAGCGGGGAGATTGAAAGAAAGGGGAAAGGGAAAAACACTTTCTACATCAGAAAGATTTAAAAAGACTGATTGGCTTTTTCATTTTTCTCTTGATTATGCATGAAAAATCATATATAAATATGGATGGAACAAGGAGAGCGAAAGCTCTCCTTCAATCGTGTTTGGAGGAGTCTTGATGGACAGAAACGAAAAGCTGCGTGAGCTGTTTCAGCCTGTGCTGGATGAATTCAGCGTGAAGCTGTACGAACTGGAATATCTGGAAAAAGAGCGTACGCTTCAGGTTGCGATCATGAAGCAGGATGGAACGATGGATCTTGATACCTGTGCGGATGTCAGCGAAAAGCTGAGTGAGATCCTGGATGAGAATGATCTGTTTTCGGAAGAGTATACGCTGGAGGTATGCAGTCCCGGCGCGGAACGTGAGATTAAGGATCTTGCGGAGCTGGATGGTATGGCCGGAGCGTATGTGTACGTGAAGTTCCGGGAGCCTGTGAAGAAGATGAATGATGTGACAGGTGAGATTCAGTCGGTGAATGAGGGCGTGATTACGCTGCAGTACCGCGACAAGGCTGCGAAGAGAACGATGGAATTCAATAAGGAAAATATTGCCATGATCCGTATGGCAGTGAGGTTTTAAGGAGAAAGACCATGGAATTAAAGTACAAGGATATGATTAAAGCGCTGAATGCCGTGGAAGAGGAAAGAAACATTCCGATGGATGTGATTCTCGATGCTTTGAAGGAAGCGATGGCGAAGGCGTACAAGAAGGATGCGGAGCTGCAGGATATTGATGTTGTGGCGGAGATCAATGAGAAGAACAAGACCATTGACCTGTATCAGAATTACACGGTTGTGGATGATGTGCAGGATGATGAGCTGGAGATTTACATTGATGATGCCAGAGAATTGAAGCCGGATGCACAGCTTGGCGATGTGATCAGCAGAAAGATTGAGATCACAAGCATGAGCAGAGCTGCGGCAAGCCTTGCAAGAAATGTCATGAGACAGAAGATCCGTGAAGCGGAGAAGGTTGCGGTATACGATACGTATGTGGACCAGCTGCATGAGATGGTTCTTGGTATCGTGGAGTCCGTGAAGGACAAGTTCACGCTGATCAATCTGGGCAAGACGGTGGCCATGATGCCCCATTCCGCTGCCATTCCGGGCGAGCGTCTTGTGGAAGGCGAAAAGGTCCGCGTTGTCATTACGGAAGTAAACAAGGAGACAAAGGGTTCCCAGGTTCTGGTAAGCCGTGCGGATCCGGAGCTGGTGAAGCGTCTGTTTGAGAAAGAGGTTCCTGAAATCTACAATGGTGTTGTGGAGATTAAGGCGATCGCCAGAGAAGCAGGCGAGAGAACGAAGATGGCTGTTGTCAGCCATAATCCGGATGTGGATCCCATCGGCGCCTGCATCGGTCCTAGAGGCTCCCGTGTCCAGGAGATTATTGAAGAGATCCATGGCGAGAAGATTGATATCTTCCTCTGGAGCGATGATATTGCGGATCTTGTGAGAAATGCGCTGGCGCCGGCTGAGGTGGAAGCGGTTCTGCCCGGTCAGGATGAGAAGAGTCTGCTTGTGGTCGTGGCGGAAGACCAGCTGAGTCTTGCNATCGGCAAGCGCGGCAAGAATGCNCGTCTTGCGGTAAGACTNACCGAGCATAAGATTGACATCAAGACNCGTGAGGAAGTTGAGGAAATGGGCCTTGACTATGATGCGCTTGTTCTGCAGGCTGAAATCCAGCGTGAGGAAAGACGCAGAGAGCGTGCAAGAAAAGAAGCAGAAAGACTGCAGGCGGAAAGCCGTGAGGCAGAGGAGAGAAGAATGGCTGCGGCAGCGGACAAGCTGGCGGAGACAAGCTCTTCTGCGGAGATGGAAGAGGAAGGATTCTTCCCGGATGAGATGCAGGAAGACGTGGAAGAGAAGATCTACACGGAAATGGAGATGTCCGAAGGCAAGGCTGAGGAAGAGGAAGCTGCGGCTGAACCGGAAGCGGTTGAAGAGGAAGCTCCTGTTGAGGAAGAAGAGCCTGAAGTGGAAGCGTCTGAAGAAGAACCTGAAGCGGAGGAAGAGCCTGAGGCTGAAGAAGAACCTGAAGCTGAAGAAGAACCTGAGGAAGAAGCTGTACCTGAAAAGACAGGTTCCAGAAAGCATGCGGACGTGGAAGCCATGGCTGCCAAGAATGACTATGTGTCTGTCTTTGAGAAGCTGGCAAGTACTTCCAAGCCCAAGCAGCAGACTGCTTCCCCTAAGAAGCGCAAGAAGAAGGGTGAAGAGGATGAGTACAAGGTCCGCAACAAGGATCTGGAGAAGCAGCTGAGAAAGGATCTCTCTGCGGTAGACAACCGTCCGATTTACACGGAAGAGGAGCTGGAGGAAATCGAAGCCAGACAGCGTGAAGAGGAAGAAAAGGAGTACGACATCGATTACGATGAGTACGAGGAAGATTACGACGATTACTACGATGAGGATAACAACTGATGGCGAAGAAGATTCCCATGCGGCGCTGCGTTGCCACAGGCGAGCAGTGTCCGAAGAAGGAGCTTCTGCGGATTGTCAGAACCCCTGAAGGTGAGATTCAGGTGGATCTCACAGGACGGGCAAACGGCCATGGCGCATATCTGAAGAAGGATGCGGCTGCCGTGGAAGCTGCCAGAAAGAATAAGGCGCTGGAGAAGGCGCTGGATACGAAGATTCCCGATGAATTCTATGATGAGATTCTGAAGGTTCTCTGATGAAAAAAATAAACTGGAAAGAAGTGATGCGGAAAATATGATGATTGGGATCAGATTTCTGATCCAAAGTGAAGAAAGAAGGAGGTAGATTATGCCAGCAAAGCGCAGACCGAATAAGCCGAATAACAATCGGAATAACGGCAAGAAGAATAATAACAGCAATAACCGTAATAATAACAGGAACGGGCAGTCCCAGCAGTCCTTCAATGCGAAGAAGGCGCCTGAGATTCATGAGATCACCTATACGGAGGGAATCACTTTAGGTGAGCTGGCCGACAAGATCGGACGGCAGTCTTCCGAGCTGATCAAGGCACTGTTCATGGAGGGGAAGATGGTGACCATCAACTCCGCTCTCGATGATGAGACGGTGGAACTGTTATGTATCAGTTATGACATAGAAGCGACGAAGGTAAAGGAAAGAGAGGAAGACAGCCTGGAAGTGGATGAGGCGGATGATCCGGCAAATCTCCAGGAGCGTCCTCCCATCGTTACCATCATGGGCCACGTTGACCATGGTAAGACAACCCTGCTGGATACCATCCGTTCCAGCCGTGTGGCATTGGGTGAAGCGGGCGGTATTACGCAGGCCATCGGTGCCTATCAGGTTTCCATCAACGGACGTAAGATTACGTTCCTGGATACGCCGGGTCATGAGGCGTTTACTGCCATGCGTGCAAGAGGTGCCAGCGTGACGGATATCGCAGTCATCGTGGTTGCGGCGGATGACGGTGTCATGCCGCAGACAAGAGAGGCTGTGGACCATGCGAAAGCGGCGGATGTGCCGATTATCGTAGCGGTGAATAAGATGGATAAGCCGGATGCCAATCCTGACAGAGTCATGCAGGAGATGGCGGACCTTGGCATCATGCCGGAGGAATGGGGCGGTGATACGATCTTCGTACCGACTTCCGCAAAGAAGGGTACGGGTATTGACGACCTGCTGGAAACCATTCTGACCGTGGCGGATGTGAAGGAGCTGAAGGCAAATCCCAAGGCTGTTGCGACAGGTTCCGTGGTTGAGGCGAAGCTGGATAAGGGCAGAGGTCCTGTGGCGACGCTGTTGGTGCAGAACGGTACGCTGCGCCATGGGGATCCTGTGGTTGTCGGTACGTGCTTTGGCCGCGTCAGAAAGATGACGGATGAAAACGGCAGAGAGCTGACGGAGGCAGGTCCTTCCACGCCTGTGGAGGTCATTGGTCTCAATGATGTGCCGGAGGCGGGCGATCTCTTCCGGAATTTCGATAACGAAAAGGAAGCGAGAGCTCTGGCTGACAGGAGAAAGAGAAGAAAGATTGAAGCGGACAGAAGAAAGACAAGTGCCATGAGTCTGGATGATCTGGCAAGTCAGATTGCCTCCGGTGAAATCAAGGAGATTCCTGTCATTATTAAGGCGGACGTGCAGGGTTCTGCGGAGGCTGTGAAGTCTTCCCTGGAGAAGCTGGATGTGGAAGGCGTGAAGGTGAATGTCATTCATTCCACTGCCGGTGCGGTCAGTGAGTCCGACATCATGCTGGCAAGTGCTTCCAAGGCGATGATCATCGGCTTCAATGTAAGACCGGATGCCAACATCCGCAAGAAGGCGGAAGAGGCCGGCGTTGAGATCCGTCTGCACAATATTATCTACAAGGCTACCGAAGAGATGGAGCATGCCATGAAGGGTATGCTGGATCCTGTCTATGAGGAGGTCATCATCGGTCAGGCGGAAATCCGTGAGACATACAAGGTTTCCAAGGTCGGTACGATCGGCGGCTGTATGGTCACTGACGGCAAGCTGACGGCGCATTGCGGCGTAAGGCTGATCCGTGAGGGTATTGTCATCTATACAGGAAAGCTGGCTTCCCTGAAGCGTTTCAAGGACGATGCGAAGGAAGTCCTCTCCGGTTATGAGTGCGGTATTACCATTGAGAACTATAACGATCTGAAGATCGGTGATACCATCGAAGCCTACGAAGAGCAGCAGGTGGAGACGGAGGACTGAGCGGTATGGCAAGCGTCAAGCAGAAGCGGCTGGAAGGCATTATCCGCAAGAATATTTCCGATATCGTTCAGTTCAGTCTGAAGGATCCGGATGTGGGCTTTGTGACCATCACGGATGTGGAGGTTTCCAATGACCACAGCTATGCCAATGTGTATGTGTCGTTTCTTGGAAAAGAGGCCCGTGCCAATGCGGGGCTGAAGGCGCTGAACCGTGCGAAGGGTTTCATCCGTACGGAGCTTTCCCAGCGTCTGGATATCCGCAGGACGCCTGAGCTGATCTTCAAGATTGATACAAGCATGGAAGAAGGAAGGCATATTGATGACATCATTGCCTCCCTGCATACGGAGGAAGAGGATTCCTCTGAAGAATAAGCATTTAACCACTGTGCAGAGGCACGGTGGTTTTTACATGCAAAGAATCCTTTCAAAAAATACCTGTTGCCTGCGGAAAGCGGGGAAGTAGGGCGTAAAGCGATATCTTACGGAACTTTACCGGACGTCTGAAGAAGGGACCGCACATGAATATGCAAAAAGAGTCATGAAAATTTCACAGTCTCTCTTTCCTTTTTTGGGAAAATGTTGTAAAATCAAGAAACCACAGAGGCTCACTCTCTGTGGTCTCCTAAGTTCGGGGGCAGTACTACTGTGCTGCCTCTTTTATTTCGTTCTGCTGTTTTAAAATTTGACACAAAAAAATCAATTGTGTGAAATCATCACATTTTCGGGATATTCCCGATTTTTTTATGAATAACGAAAGTGTGAAAGGAGAACTGTAGAACATGAGAAAGATTACAGTCGAACCCGCGCAGCTTGAATCCTGTGCTGCCAGGGTGGATCAGGAGAATCAGGATTACATGCGTGATGCCAATGGAATTTTCGAAGCAGTGGAGGCCATGGCTGCCGCCTGGAGCGGCAGTGACAACCTTGCCTTTACCAACCGCATTTCCAGGTATCAGGCTGACTTCCGGCAGATTTCGCTGCTGTGCACCCATTATGCGGACTTCCTTCGGAATTCCGCCCGTGCGTACCGTGAGACCCAGGACTCTCTGACGAGCCAGGCCAACAGTCTTGTTTAAGAAGGAGGTGGAATGATGAACGAGATTAAGATTTCCCTGCAGGAAGTAAACGACACGGCAGAACGGATTGCCGCACTGAACGAGGACATGTATGAAAGGCTCTGTGCCATGAAGCAGGAGATGAACAGCCTTGGCGGCTCCTGGATTTCCGACGGTTCGGAAGAGATCCGGAACCGGTTTAACATGTTCGCGGCCCGCTTTGAAAAGCAGCGGGAAGACATCGCATCCTATTCGAAGTTTCTGAAGCTGACAGTCCAGAGCTACGATACTCTCGAAACAACCATCACCGGCAATGCCGCAGGCATTGAAAACTAGGTTTGCATCTGCGATCCGCCTCATGACTGCTCTGGTACTGGCTTTGAACCTGCTGGGCTGCAGTTCAAAGGCGGAAAGCACAATTTCCCTCGGTGCGTGGATCTCTCTGATCAACGAAACAGCAGAGATCCCCGCCGGGGAATCCACAGAACCTTACTTCCTCAACATCACAGCAGGTTCTTTGTATTATGAGGACGTACAGGCTGCCGTGGAATGGAATATCATCGACCCCGCATGGCCTCTGGATCCGGATGCACCGCTTACCAGAGAATGGGCTGCCTATACACTGATGAACCTTGCCGGAAAAGCCGGAGAACAGGCAAGTGCGAAGATCACGGACCTTGGAAAGAGCCAGTTCCCTGATCATGTGCAGTCTGCCGTAAGCAGCGGCTTAATGAACCTGGACAAAAGAAACCTCTTCCGTCCTCTGGAAACTTTATCCAGGGAAGAGGCAGTGAATCTTCTGGATCAGGTCGTCTCATACATCAATAACAGAACATTGGAGGATACCGCGGAGATCGTCTGGACCGAAGAAACAGAACTGCTGGAACCGGAGGTCATGGTCTATGACAGTGAAAACGAAACTGCCGTCATCGTACGGGATGATTCCGTCGTTGAAGGATCTTTGATCCATTTTACCGATATGAGCGGTATCGATCTCTTCCGGATCGTGGATTCTGTTCAGGTTGGAGAAGAAGGTATGCGTCTTGTTCTCTCAGAACCTGATGTCAGTGAGATGGCAGAAGAAATCCATATCAGCGGAGAAAGGGATGTGGACTTCTCCGGAGCGGCGGTCACACTGCCGGATGGAAGCACACTGGAAGGAACAGGATACGTCTCAGGCCTGATCAATATGAGTTCTGTTCCTTTGACAAAATCCTTTACCGCAGCGGGAGGCTATACCGTTACCTTAACCGTATCCGGATCTTCCATAAGTGCCAAGGCAGTGAAGAAACTGGACAACGGCCTGAACATTGAAGGAAAGCTGTCGCTGTCAGGACTGAAGGCTGCCTATGACATGGACTTTGAAAACCATCAATTGGACAACGGCTATTTCCGCATGAGCTTCAATACGCTGGAAAGCCTTTCCGCGGTCAACAGCTCCTATAAGAAGATGTACGGGGACTTCAGTGAAATCGATCCTTCCGATTTCCTTTCATCTTTGAAAGGCATCTGGCATTCGAAGAAAAGCGATGCGGTATCCGTCATTCCCTTATGCACCATCACGCTTCCCGTGGAAGGAACGGGTGCCGCTGCTTTGACGGGGAATCTGGAACTGCTGGTCAATGCCACAGGGAAGGCACAGCTTGCCTTCTCCCAAAGCAATACCGCAGGCTTTGAGCTGAGAAACGGAAAGGTAAGGCCGATCCATTCCTCGGAAGGAAAAGACAATTCCTCCATCCGTGCCAGTGCCAAGGTTTTAGGCGGTGTTTCCCTTGGATTAACCGTACTGAACCAGAGGATGATGGATGCGGGCATTTCTGCAGGCATGGAAGCTTCCGCCAAAGCCATGGTCCATCTTTATGACGATGAACAGAACCATACGGTGAGTGATACGGAAATCGATGCGGACCTTGTGGAGGAGATGGCAGACGGCAATCCTGATGTACTGGTATGCGCGGATCTGAGCGGCGCCTGGCTATTAAATCTCACATGCAATTCCTCCGCCAGCCTTGCGGGAAGGCTCGGCCTTTCCGGCACATACAAGGTGCTGCAGGGAGACAATGCGAAGATCATCCCTTCCTTATGCGGCCATTTTGAAAACGGACAGAAGGTGGACCGCTGCACAAGAGGAGAAAGAGAGAAAAAGCAGGAGAAGGAAGAAGAGCTGAAGGTGACGAAGAAAATCACTCTTACCAGATACTCCATGATTGTAAGAATCGGAGAGCCGAAGGGGATCAATGTGACAGGTCTTCCGGAAGGCTATGACCTGAANGANCTNGTGTATGAGGTGAATGATTCCTCCATTGCGTCGGTGTCTTTGAACGGAACGGTGACTGCCCTTAACAGCGGCAGCACCTATGTGACCATCCGCACCGCAGACGGTGATCACAGCATCCAGTGCCATATTCTCGTCCCGCAGACAACAGCCTCATGATTCTGCGTATTGAAGAAAGGGGCAGGGCGCTGAACCGGTATCTGGAAAAGAACCGGGAGGAAGCGGCGCTGCTTGGCATTGAGACATTCTTCTTCCGTCAGGGGGAGGCATACAGACTGCGGATGCCCGCATCCCTGAAGGCAAAGGAAGGAGACAATGTCCTGAAGCCGGGAAAGCGTATTGAAATCCATGACAGTGATCATGGGGAATTATGCGTATTGAAGTGCTATGCCTTTGATGAAAGCTATGTCACATACCATAAGTATGAATGGAGCGAGCCTGCGGTGATCGCAAACATCACCCTGTACCGTTCCGACTGCCATGCGGTAATCAGTGCGGGGACGGTTTCCTGCAGCGGGAAGCTCATGAACCGTGAATTTCATTTTGAATACGGGGATGTGATTGAAACAGAAGACATCCGCATTCTGATCCATGAGGACTTCCTGATGGTCAACGAAAGGGCAGAGGTGTCTCTGCCCCTTCTTGAAAATGCAGTTTCAACAGGACCTTTGAAAGAAGAGAAAAAGAAAGTCCGCTCTCTTTCCTGGCATACGTACCGGAAGGAGCCCCCGTATACCGTTCATCTTTCCGCCATGAAAGAAGAAACAGGGGTGGAACGAAGAAGCCTCTTTCTTCTTATGGGGCCGTCTTTACTGATGGGACTGGGATCTTTGTCCGCAGGGATTTATGCAATGTTCCGGAGCTATATGAAAGGCACTGACCCACTGGATCAGATCGGGATTCTCATCATGCCTGTGATGATGCTGGCAGGAAGTCTTTTATGGACGCCTTTGAACGAAAGAGCGGAAAGAAAAAAGGAGAAGAAGCGGGAGGAAAAGAGAAAGAAAGAATACATTGCCTGTCTTTCTTCTCTGATGGAAAAGATTTTGAGTTACAGGAAAGAAAGAAGAGAACAGATGGAGAAGGCGTTTCCTTCGGCCGGTATGTTAAAAGAACTGCTGCAGGAAGAGGAAGCTTCCATCCTGCAGAAGAAGGAGGAAGGACATCTGTATGTCAGATTAGGAGATAAGGCAGGAGAGATTCCTGTGATCCTGGAAGAGGAGGAGGCAGCTGCTTTCATCTCTGATCCGGAAATTGAGGAAAAGCTTGCCAGGCTGCGGCAATGCGCGAAGGATACGGAAGAAAGCCCGTGGATCATCGACCTCTGTGAAAAGAAGACCATTGTGCTGGGAAATACGGAATGCAGGGAATCCTATCTGAAGACGGTTCTGTTTTCTCTTATTTCCGCCCATGACCCGAAGGATCTGGGACTGATTGTATTTCTGGATACTGTTCCTGCATGGATGAAGCGCATGCCCCATATGATCGGCGGGAGCGGTGAAAGAATGCTTGCCCATAACAGAAAGGAGCTGGAAGAGATTCTTCTGAAGGAGAAGGATGACAGGCAGCTGATTCTGATCACAGATCATGAGGAAATTACGGTTGAAGATCCGATTCATATTGTGCTTTCCGGCCATACCGGTGCACCCCGGTCAGACTGTTCTTTATATCTGGAGGCGGAGTATCAGTTCGGCAGGTTTATTGACTATGACGCCGGTGTTTCCGGCATCTTCCATCATGAAGGGAATCCATGGATTCCGGATGATCTGCTTGAAAATGAAGAAATGCGGAATCAGTATGCGGAATCCTTCTCCCTTTTGGAGCTGTTTGAAGCGGAGAACATCCGTGATCTGAAGATGGAGGACAGCTGGAACACCTCTCTTGTCAGGGAAGGCATTGTGTCTCTCATCGGAATGAATGAGCAGGGAGAGAAGATCACCCTGGATTTACATGAGACAGGGGACGGCCCTCATGGTTTATGTGCGGGAACGACAGGATCCGGAAAGTCGGAACTGCTGATGACGATGCTATTAAGCCTCGCGGTACGATACTCTCCCCGTGAACTGCAGTTTGCGGTCATTGATTTCAAAGGCGGAGGCATCGGCAATCTGATTTCAAAGCTTCCCCATAATGCGGGAACCTTAAGCAACCTGGATCTTTCCGAAATGACCAGAAGCCTTGTGTCCTTTAAAAGAGAATGCAGAAACAGGGAAGAATACTTTCAGAAGATGGGAGAAAAGACAGGCGGCAGTATTCTGAACCTCGATGCCTATCAGAAGGCATGGAAGAAGGAATACGGTCTTCCGTATTTGGCCGCTCTGGTGCTGGTGGTGGATGAGTTTGCGGAGCTGAAGGCAGAACAGCCGCAGTTTCTTGCGGACCTCATCTCCCTTGCAAGAGTAGGCAGGTCCCTGGGCCTGCATATGATCCTTTCCACCCAGAAGCCCTCCGGCGTCGTGTCGGATCAGATTCTGTCCAACTGCAGGTTCCGCATTGTCTTAAAGGTGGCAGAGCCCCATGACTCCATGGAGATCATTCATACCAAAGCTGCGGCCTGTTTAACTTCACCGGGAGAATTCTATCTGTACCGGGATGCAGGTCTTCAGAAGGGAAGAAGCGCCTATGCCAATGCGCCCATGTATGAGGAAGGAATCAGAGTGCTTGTGTATGATGAAAGAAGGCGTGTGGTTAAGGACAGCAGGAAGGCTGATATGCATTCTAAATCAGAAGCGGAAGAGATCGCCTCATACTGCAGAGAGCTGTATGGCAGTCATACGGTGGAGAAGCTGTGGCTCTTACCGCCTGGTGAAATGTCACGTGCTGATTCAACGGATTACACTGCCGTCGGAATTCTCGATGATTATGTAAACAGAAGGCAGGATGCCTTCCCTTTGAACTTCAGAAAGTATCCGCGGCAGGCAGTGCTTGGATCAGTCCGGAAGGAAAAGGAAAACGCCTGGCGGACCATGTTATTCGCATGTCTTTATGAAAGAAGGGCGGAGGATGAGATGTATCTGATTGATGATCTGAATATCAGTGCTTCAAAGATTGTAAAAGAGTGTCCCTGTGTTATTGACATTCTTTCATCCTCGGAAGCTGAAAAGCTGATCTCTTTATTCAGGCATCTGAAGGAAAGAAACCATGAGGAAAAGAATCACTGCAGCGTCTGGATCAGCGATATTGCCATGTTTTATGAAGCGGATGAGAAAGCGGTATCCCTGTTCCGGCATCTTCTGCATCATGCGGAAGACTACGGCATTTCTTTTGTGCTGTTTGGAGGAAGCGCATCTGCGTTTTCCTATCGGGATCTGAGTCTTATTACAAGACGCTATGCTTTATGCAGCGAAAACCTGCAGGATCTGACGGCTTTCTTTGAATGCAGTGTCAGGCGTCCCATCACCGAACCATCCTTCGGGATGGTGAAGGAAGGGGAGCTTCTGGACTTCCGGTTGATTGATACAAGTGAAAATCAGTTAATAACATTGACAGAAGCGATTGTAAAACGCGACGGTATGGATAAGAGATATGTGATTCCCTGCATGCCTGAAATCATCAGAAGAAAGGATTACAAAGGAGAAGGCATTCCCTTAGGCATGGAGAAAGAAACCTATGAATGGGTGTCCGTGAAGCAGGGGAGTCCTGTGCTGTTTCTTGCGGTATACGGCAGCTCTCTGAAGCTGATGAAGAATATGTATTCTGATCATCATTTTCAGTATCTGACGATTTCAGAATACCGGGAAAGAAGAACAGAATTCCGGAAGGAGGAATGGACGATTGTGGTAAGCGGAAAAGGATTCCATAACCAGTATGAATTCACGGCTGACGTGAGAAATATCAGTGATGAGGAAGCTGTGGTATTTGAACACGGGGAAAGCAGGGTGATCCGTCTTGTACAGGAATAATCCCGTCCATGTGAGAATGATTTTCCCATTATCCGGAAAAGAGTACGAATGCGCGCTGGATCCTTCCGTCAGCTTCCGGGAGAATCTGAAGGTGCTGTATGATCTGGAAAAAGAAGAACTTTCCCATCATATTGCATTGAACAGCGAGACAAGAGTGTACGAAGAAAAAAGCAGGCAGAACTGCGACATGGATGTGTCGCTGAAAAGCCTGCGGGTGCGTGACGGCATGGTTTTCCGTGTGTATTAGTCAAACCTTTTCCGGAACGTGCATTTCCTGCACAGGTCTTCGGTGAGGATATGTTTCTGCAGTCCGTTCTTCATGTTCAGATATCTTTCTGATGAAAGAATATCTGATAAAGAAGAATCGAATATATTCCCGAAACGGATCATACCATTGTAATCCAGACAGCAGGGCACCACCGTACCGTCGGAGAGGATGGCAATCTGGTCCAGCGCCCCATGGCAGTAACCGGTATTGTCTTCACTGGTCTCATTCTGGTCCGGCCAGTCAAAGGAATTGTCAAAGGCAAGGTAAACATGGTTCATTAACCTGTAACTGCCGTTTCTGGAAGTTTCTTCAAAATCAAACCGTTCCTTCAGAATGGAGAAGCATTGTGCGGTCTTCGGAAGATCCATCTGGTCCTTGCGCCAGAAGCGGATTTCCACGTACGGTCTGTTCTGTACGGAAGCTTTTGAGGAAAAGGTTAATATGGTGTTCATGTAATCCTCAATATCCACATTCTGATACTCAATGCTCTGCAGGGAAAAGGAGACCTTGCGTAAAGACTTATGCTCAGCCATATCCATATGGTTATGCAGGTATGTGCCGTTGGTCACTAACTGCACATGCATGTCCAGCCGGTCTGTGATACTTAAGAACTCATCGAACAGAGGATGCATTAAAGGTTCTCCCTGCACATGCAGGTAGATATAATCGGTATAAGCTTTTGCCTGTCTGACAATCATTTCAAATTCGTCCGGTGACATCATTTTCGGCGTTCTTGTATTCTTTGCACAGAAGGCGCAGGACAGGTTGCATGTATTCAGGATTTCGATGTAGATGCGTTTCATGGGTAATATTATATCGAAGGAAAGAAAAAAGAGACAGAGTCGATTGACTCCGTCTCCTTTTAAACATATACGTCAATTAATCATCCGTCTCATGAAGAGAAGCTCTGAGGAAGTTCCTCGTCCTCTCACTGTCAGGATTCGTAAACAGCTTTTCAGGCGTTCCTTCTTCTTCGATCTTTCCGTTTTCCATGAAGACAATTCTGTCTGCCGCATTGCGGGCAAAGTTCATTTCATGGGTAACCACCACCATGGTCATGCCTTCATCCGCCAGCTGCTTCATGACGGAGAGAACTTCTCCGACCATTTCAGGATCCAGGGCACTGGTGGGCTCATCGAAGAGGATGAGCTTCGGATTCATGCATAAGGCTCTGGCAATGGCGACACGCTGCTTCTGACCGCCGGAAAGGGTGGTGGCATCTGCTTTCGCAAAGCCTTCCAGGCCTACCTTCTTTAAGTACATCATGGCATTGGCTTCCGCTTCCTCTTTGGAGCGGTGGAGCACCTTCTGCTGGGCCACCATGCAGTTTTTGAGAACCGTCATATTCGCAAACAGGTTGAAGTTCTGGAATACCATGGCCACCTGTGCCCGGTAGTTGTCCACGTTCTTCGTCTCCAGAATGTTGTTTCCAAAGACATTGATCACGCCATGATCCGGCAGCTCCAGCAGGTTAATGCACCGGAGCAGGGTGCTCTTTCCGGAACCGCTTCGTCCGATCAGGCATACCACTTCACCTTCATCCACGGAGAAGTCCACGCCCTTGAGAACTTCCAGATTTCCGAAATGCTTGTGGATATTCCGGATTTCAAGGATTGTATTACTCATTGGATTCCTCCTTTGCGGAAGCCAGCTTCATGCTTGCAGGATCCGTATCGGACTGGGGCAGGCTGGCATTCTTCTTATTCAGCTTTCTTTCAATGGCGTTCATCAGCACCGAAGCCGCATAGGTCAGCACGAAGTAGATGACTGCCACGATAAAGTACGTGGGAACGAATTTATAGGTGGAGCCGGCAATGGACTTGGACTGGAACATCAGATCCGAAATGGAAATGATCATCAGAACCGAAGAGTCCTTGATATTGACGATCAGCTCGTTTCCGATGGCGGGGAATGCGTTTTTGATTGCCTGGGGCAGAACCACATTCATCATCGTCTGGGCATTGGACATACCCAGAGACCTTGCGGCCTCCGTCTGGCCGGGATCCACAGCCTGGATGCCCGAACGGACGATTTCCGCCATATAGGCGCCGGTATTCACCGAAATGACAAAGATCGCTGCGGTCATCTTATCCCAATGGACGATATTCAGAAGTGCATAGTAGAGAAACAGCGCCTGCACCATCATGGGCGTACCGCGGAAAATATCAATATAAAGCTTTGCGATGAAGTCGAAAATCTTTTTCAGAACCTTTGTGAAAGTGCCTGCCGTATAGTCAAGCTTTACGGCACGGAAGCCTCCCACAAGCAGTCCGATCAGTAATCCGATGCACGTACCGGACAGCGATATTACAAGCGTGTTCTCCACGCCGAGAAGAAGGCTGCTCCAGTACTTCGAAAGGATGTTAAAACAGTCTGTGACAAATCCCATAGGTCTTATTCAGAGGCGGGCTGTGTCTCAACAGCCGTCGTCATGATTTCCTCACGCTCTTCTTCGGAAATATTGTCCAGCGCTTCCTGCAATGCATCCAGAAGGTCCGTATTGTCCTTCGCCACGGCGATGGATACGGAAGCGTCCGTCTCGGATCCCTCAAAGCCGTTTTCGCTGTCGAATTCCACATATGTCAGATCATCGTTGGCGCTTGTGACACCCACAGCCACAGGCAGCTCGCTGGTCACAGCGTCCACTTCGCCATACTGCAGTGCATTGATGGCTGCAGGGAAGTCCGTCGCCGCATCCATATGAACAACGCCTTCAATCTGATCGATGATGTCATCGTAGATCGTACCCATCTGACCGATGACCTTATAGCCGGAAAGCTCCTGAATATTTGTGATATTTGCAAGCTCGGAATCCTTTCTCACAATGACAACTTCCTTGGAGATGTAGTAGGGGGAAGTGAAGTCCACTTCCAGCGCTCTTTCCTCTGTCTCTGTCATACCTGCGATAATGCAGTCGATTTCTCCTGCCTTGAGTGCAGGAATCAGTGCATCCCAGTCCGTCTTCACGATTTCAACCTCACGGCCGACGGCCTCTGCCAGCTTCGCCGCAATGACAACATCATAGCCGTCCGCGTAGTCCACATCGGAAATGGCTACTGTCGTCTCGGACTCTTCCGTCGTAGTCCAGTTGAAGGGTGCGTAGTTGCACTCCATGCCTACACGGAGCTTTTCCGTCGTGGAAGCGGAATCGCCGGAATCCGTGGATGACGTTGTGGTGCTTTCCGT
>Ga0065711_1009627_pt1 | contig 17186 bp, 13 predicted proteins | sample Hoacrofraction12_FD_59098 | JGI IMG/M metagenome (GOLD analysis project Ga0065711, IMG submission 59098) | Hoatzin crop microbial communities from Cojedes, Venezuela - Epithelial fraction 12 v2 (version 2) | ecosystem: Host-associated > Birds > Digestive system > Esophagus > Crop | place... | reverse complement strand
CCCAGAGCAGGCTGCACAGGACCGCGTCCAGGCAGGTCTTGAATATCTCCAGAGAAGGAGACTCCACAACCTCCCTGGGCAGCCTGGGCCAGGGCTCCGTCACCCTCAGAAGGAAGAAGTTCTTCCTCATGTTCAGATGGAGCTTCGTCTGCCTCAGTTTGTGCCCGTTGCCCCTTGTCCTGTCGCTGGGCACCACTGGAAAGAGTCTGGCCCTGTCCTCCTGACACCCACCCTGCAGATATTTGTAAGTATGTATTAGGTCCTCTCGCAGCCTTCTGTTCTCCAGGCTGAACAAGCCCAGCTCCCTCAGCCTTTCCTCGCAGGAGAGATGCTCCAGTCCCCTCACCATCCTCGTAGCCCTCCGCTGGACTCTCTCCAGTAGCTCCTCATCTTTCTTGAACTGGGGAGCCCACAACTGGATGCAGTACTCCAGATGGGGCCTCACTAGGGCAGAGTAGAGGGGAAGGAGAACTTCCCTCAACCTACTGGCCACACTGCTCCTAATGCATCCCAGGATCCCATTAGCTTTCTTGGCAGCTAGGACGCCACGTTAGCCCGTTATCTCTGCTAACGTCTTCCAGGACAGAGTGCCCAGGAGGTCCCAGCGCAATCCAGTCTACTGCTTAACCGCCTGCACCGCTGGGAACTCTTTCCTGAAGTCTGCTCCAACTCTGCAAGTGAAGCCCTTTACTCCCGGTCTTACCCTGCGTGAACACGGAGGAGAAATTGTTCTGTTTCTCTTTGCAGCACACTCTAAAACTTGGAAATTATTTTAACTTCTCCAGCCTGAATAAGCCTGGATGTTTCCTTCTTTCCTCATAAGTGCCATTTTCATTGCTATGGCTTTCTCCTGAGCTCCTTCCACCACCTTTCCTCAAGCACGGTGCTCAAAATACGCTGCAGCGGTCCATCGTTCCAGGACACAGCAGAGAGAAAGGCCATGCATCTCAGGCGCCAGGCTCCTTCATACGCATTATTTGCACTGCTGACTCATGCAGAAGGTATGACCCACTACCCCACCTGCCTCTTTTCCACAAGCCTACTACTTGGCCAGCTTTCGCTGCTCAGTGTTTGCGCAGCTGATAAATGCAACAGTTCACCTTAAGCAACAACAAAACGCACAGTAAAATTAACAGTCAAGTTATTGAAAGTGGAAGGGAGGAGCTAAGGGAGCAGCAGTCGCGCATGCATACCCATATAATCCATTATCAGAACAATATTTTAGTCATAGCAAGCAATAAATACGAAAATAGAAACAACTAGTTTCTACAAAGACAAAGGAGATCGGCATTTATACAGTTTGGGGTTTTTTATAACCTCCCTGCCTTTCAGCGAGACGCGGGTGCTTAAATCTCCTAAGTGTTTCTGAAAGGCTTGCTTATAATTACATAAATGTCCATTATGGAGGTTTTCTCACTTCCTCCAAACCAACCAATCGCTGGGTACTACTGGAAACAGAACACCCTACTACACATATCGTTGCTCTGACGGATACGGCACGCTCAGCTTTTCTTATTTCTCATAAGTGCATTTCATGACACAAGGTAAGCCAAAAAGGAGACTGGGTTCTATAATAAAATTAATTATGATATCAAAGAAATAGAGTCATGAAATGATCGAATGAAATTTTTCTTTTATGTATTTGTGCATGGACGTATGAGTTCTGAAAGCTTTCATACAGCTTTTATGGCAAGACCTAAAAATGTCACCTGCAGTTAAAAAGCAGCAGCTGTATTTTGTGACCAAATTGTTGAGAAAGCGTATATTCTTGTCGCTATTTATACGACCGCACGGCTTCAGCCAAGGCTGGGACTGCTGTGCACTCTGTGTCTGTCCCAACACATACACGGGCACAGGGCTATACCTGTGTACAGAATCAGATCTCTGTGTGCCTAGAAAAGACAGTCCCTGTCCCACCCACTTCTCAAAAGAAGCAGAGACAGCACACAGAAGTATTATCCAAATTTGACAAAAACAGAACTGAGGCAGCAATGCAGTGAACTAGTAACTTCCACATGAAAAGCAGAGCAAGGGACCTAGGTCAAATTTTCTCATCCCAGTTCTAGCACAGTAACCCCAAGACAAGTCTCCTGCATTCCCCTCCCTAAGCACCAGACACCACCAGGCCAAGATGCCTGCACCTAATGCTTCTCCACAGCTCTACCGGTGGCTAAAGACGTAACAATTCTCCAAGAGAAAGCAAGGAATACTTTAATCCTTTCCCACCCTGAATTTTGGAAGCCAGTATCACTGTTTTCATACCTCCTCCTCCTCTGCCAGCTCATACCAAAGGCCTACGCAGACAGCGTTTGAGTGAATAATTTAATTCACATTGAAGCAAACGAAGAACTCAGTCACTGCAGTCCACCCCTAGCAGTTGGCTGTTCAGTCATGAGAATAAAAAAATTGCTTTACCTACCTCACCCTTAAAACAGAAGTATCATGGAGTGCTAGTAGGACAGCTGGGAAGAGAAAAATCACACCCTCCGTTGAAGTACAGTGCTTCTGCATGTGAAGAGACTTCAAGAAACTGAAGAAGCATTACCAAAACCGCCACAGACATTCTTACCTACACTTGAAAAAAGCATGCAGAGAGAGGCACGAGTGGCATCGGAAGCGAGAACACATTTTCACGCAGAAAATCGGAAACGCTGCAGGAAATGATGGAAAATAGCACAGCTGAACCAGAAACTAGGTTAACAAGGGCCGTCTCCCCGAGCCCAAACAAACCCATTACCAGACCCCAGGGGCGTGTTAACAGACAAGGGGCTTTTGTAGCAACGCTCAGCGCTCCTTCACGCGAGATGGTGCATATATTTACCGAGAAGAGCAAGGCAGCACACCGACATTAAAAACATGATTGCGTACGGAAAGAAGTTCAGAGGCGAAGGCAGCATGCAATCAAGGGCACGCACAAGGTAGCAGATCACAGCAGGGCACAAATGATGTGAGGAAAACCAATCCGGGCTGATTTCAAAGAACGGGGAAGAAACCACAGAGAGAGAGCTGGCAGAAGGTATCAGGAAGGTTATATCTGCAGTTTAGGGAAGAGCCCAGCACAGCCCCGCAGCACAGCACAGCCCGCAGCAAGCAAGCCAAAGAGCCAGGTGCCAACACACGTGGCGGGCACGCAGGAAAAGCACGGAACTGGGTACTTCTGTGACCTATTTTGTTCATTTTATATTAATGATAGCTTTCTAATCACTTTATGTTTGTATCCAGGCAACAGGACCAACCCTGCATGTAAAAGATCAGGCTGCTATTAATACATCCCTAAGCTGGGGCAAACGACAATTTTTTATGGAGGCAGTGAAGAATCCCAGGCCTTGTTCTCTTCCCACGAACTGGGAAAACACCCAAACCCATCCCACTCACACTCCAGATTCTACACTCTGCTGCAACACAGCAGCAAACTGCTCCCATCACATAAATGATCAGGTGATAAGCACCAATTCCATTTCTATCATGCGATACCATTACTTCCAGTCAGAGAACGGAGGAAACAGGTAACCGCGACAATTCGTAAAGTCCTCAACTCACTTTCCAGAGTCTGCAGAGTCCTGAGAAAAAGAGGCGGACCATGGGCCAGAGGAACTTTGCTGCTGCTGCTGCGGATCTGATCCGCTGTCCAACCTTCTCGCCTTTAAGCGAGGCATTGCAGTTCTCGCTCTCACCCTGCACCGCTCACGCACAGCTTTCCAGCTAGCAACAGCAGAACGATTACAGGAGAAAGTAAGAGAGTCCTCCCTGTAAAGATAAGGCAATGTGTGCGAACAGCTAAACAGCAATGGGATTTTCTGGCTCACGCCAGGGAGAGCAGCACACCAACCTCAGCTAAACACAGAATCCATCCCCCCTGTCCAAAAGAAATGCCTGCAGGCTACTAATATTGCAAGCCGAAGCTCAGCTGTATAAATAAAACCTCTCGTTTCAGCCTAGTCTTCATCATCTCTCTGGCATCCACCACGCTGTCCTGTTCACAACAAAGCTCTCAGGAGGGCCTTTGGTGTAGGTTTTTCATAGCAAGCCTGTTGCTCAAGTACACTGGACAGGAACGCAAGTCTGGTTTTGTTATCTCCTCTTGGCAAGTTAACATTTACGAACATCGAGGCTGGAAATAAGGGGGGAAGGGGAAATCAAACAACGAAGTTCTGAAGGAAATGCTCAAGTAAGCATTGCAAGTCAGCATGGTTTAAAATGGAAACGTACTGTCTGGACCTGCGTGCTCTTTCAAGAGCCCCGCTTATGTGCCGGATGACCTCCAGCACGTCACTTGATCTTTTCCACATTAAAAAAAAAAATCTCCTTATGTGACCTTCCTAGGAACCTCACTTTGAGAATTAAAAAATAAATACACTGTAAATCCTCCTATTATTATTACTGCTGTTACTATGGGGGTTGGAACTGTCGTCAGCAAACAGGCAGGACATAATCTAATTTTCTTCAAATATTTATTACGCGACAACATAGCCATCTGCTTAACACTCACTATATTTAGTTTCTGTCTTGAAAAACACAGGGAAAGAAAATATCAGCTTCTGCCTCTCTATTCCACATATCCTTTCCAGCCACATATGCACCAACACACGGCCAATATCCTTTCAACTTGCAGGAAAGCAGACAAAATTTCAGCTTGGATGAAAACAAATCCAACCCCAAACTTATTCTCCTCTGTACCAAAAGCAGCATCCCTACTTTTAGCAGTATGAAATAAATGTGAATGTCAGCATTGAGGACAAAGGACACGATATGAAGGAAAACGGTGGGACGAGAGGAGATAGATGGCAATACAGCACTGTGCACAGCGACCATATGCTAAGGAGGACAGACACAAGAATATTACATAGCTATACAGAGAAAGTAACCTTTTAGCAGCATTAATTTCTCTCCAGTACCTTACAAAATAAATCATCATTCTCAAGTATCGGCTGTTACACAAAGGTGCCTTTGGCACCTAAATGTATTCTATTCAGATACTTTTATGAAAAGGTTTAATTTCTCTGAGTTTGCACTGTATTCTTCATTTAGCCTGCAAGCAAAAATCTTTTTCTAACATGTCTCACATCATATCATTGGGACTCTGAGATAATGCAAGGCAAGGAGGTGGCAAAAAATCTAAACTAATTAACACAGAGTGAATTTGCTAATGAGGAAAACAAAAAAAACCAGAAGGCATCAGCTGAAATGCACTCATCTCATCTCCTTTTATTCTTCCCTATTCCCTCCCCTACTGTTCCAATCCTGAGCCCATGAACCGCTCCCAACGCACCCCAGCTCCCGGCAGCAGCATCCCTCACTGTGCCAGTCCCGGTCTCCCAACGCAATTCCAGCGTACAGAGCCCAGCCCTAACCGGGAGCAGGCCCCAATCTGCTAGAGCTCTCTACAGACTCTCAGACCGCATCAGGCCAGTCGTGCCCTGGTAAGGGGGGGGTATCTGACACCGCTGTAAACATGGGCACAGAGCTCAGGCCGAAGAAACTCCAGTGAACAAGTGAAAACGCGCAGGCCAAATGCAAAAACATGCCTGAAGCTATGAGGTCTGGACTGTCTGAAACAGTTTCTTTTCAGATCTACTGGTGACAAGTCTCCCTCTGTTTAGACACAATCAAAATATAACACTGTAACAGCAATACACTGATATCATTATTTATTGGCCTTTGATAGTTGAATGGAGAGCAAACAGTAACTCCCTGATATCGCACCAGGATTTGTCCATCAGCTACATACGTTTGCTGATGGTCTTTTTCCTCTAGACTCCAAATACATGAAGCAAATTAATTTTTAAAAAACTGGGACTAAGAGAGCCAACAAGGACCTAAATATTACCTTTCTGCACAAAACCCCAAAGAGAAACCCAATTGTTTAAGAAAGATAACAACTGCTTGGAAAATACTTGTGTGTTGGTGACCGCAAGCCACCAGCGCAGTTTCTCTCACTCCAGCTTTGTGTGCTTCTTGGGAAGCATCCCGGCCTGACAAGGTGCCCAGCGCGTCAGGCGCAGCAGAGCAGGACCGGGTAACGCATGGCCTTTTGACGGGCAAAGCACGGCAGAGCACCTCTGAGCCCACCCGCATCCCCCAGAGGCACCGAAACGCGGCTGCCCGCCTACAAGTTGCGCTGCTGTGGAGCGAGGGCTCAGCACCAGTGCCGGCCTCCAACCTCTCTTCAGTTGCTCACCCAGGACAAACACTGCAGCAGACAGACTTCAGTCCAAAAGGAGATAACGCTGGACTTTGTTTAAATTGAACATGATTTGAGACCAGGTTAAAGATGCGTCACCATCTGCCTAATCCATCCAAATAACTCAGTCTATTCTGTTATAGCTCTTGAAAAACAAAAATTTAAAAAATCTACATTCTTCCTCAGACCCATCAAACACCTGCATCTATTTTAAGTAGCCTGCCTGCACTGCAGAATACATTTCTACCTAATATTTTATCACCAGTGTAATGTAACACCTTGGTTTTAGTGTGATCTTCGTAATTGTTCTGTGGTCTGGTAAGAATCATAAAGTACTTAAAACACTCCAAAACCACACAGGCCATAAAAGCATCCTTCTGAATTTGGCCCAAAACTCCTTCACATCGGTATCCTACCCTCTGTACTGTCCAGCTCCAGGTATTTCAAAGACTACAGAAGCAAGCCTTAAAGACAAATTTGCAAAACAGTCACCAGGAAAAGTAGTCCTTCTCATTATCCTTTACGCTTAGGGATACTTTGAGCTCAAAGCAGCTGTCTGTCCCTTCCAAAAGGCCTTCAAAGTTTGTTTTCATTTGCAGGATTTGTCTATATAAAAATTACTACTCTCTCATAACACATAAATATCAGATTACTCTTAGCCTCAACGATGTACTGCAGCAGTGAGTTCCACAGAGGAATCTGTGCTCTGAATGAAGTATTTCTCCTTCAGCCAGAACTGAATTTGCTACTTGCCAGCATCATGGACAGCCTCCCTCTCTGATGACGGCAAGTTACCTATTCCTAAACCATGACTTGAAACAAGAATTTGTCATTATCTCTTTTACAGAGAAAATACTTCATACACAAGAAGTCCTCTGCAGTGATTGCGGAGATGCTGTAATTGGTGTGCAAGCCTTTGCCAGCGCATACGCTGCGCTTTCTACACCCGAGTTTATGCTTCCCACCAGCAGTACCACCCTTTCTGTGCGCCTGCACTAGGGCTCGGAGAGCAGAGCTGGGAGCACCTCCCTCACAGCTCAGCACCCAGGCCAAGGAAGAACGAGACCAAAGTCCCACTGTGAAATTACCAGCTGTAGGAATTAGCTATTCACTAGAGTACCATCCTTCTGAACTTGCCACCAGACGTAATTCCTACCTGCAGGATCTGAAGTCCGCAGAAGTCCGCGCCTTCACGATACTGTTTTACAGAATTAAGAAAGTGGCATATTTAAAACCCAGCCAAACAATAACTTAAAACTTACTGAAAGAGGTTACTTCGCTAACTGACAGAAAGGAAGCAGTATCTTGAACAACCCACTCAAGAGATTCGATGCAGTCATTTGTCCTCTTCATCCACCCCAAATTGTTCGAGCGGGTTGAGAAAGGCATTTTCTTATTTCCTTCTACTCTTCACTGCCATGAAGTGGATCTTCACTATTTCTGATGTGGCCAGGAATACTGACAGAAGCTGGAGCCAAACCCCTGTCAGCGTGCTGGCTACCTTCTCCTCCATCATCTGAAAACCTCGGCAGGAAGTGGGTGACCCTCTCCTCAGTTAAGAAACCTCGCGTAGCCAGCAATTCATCTCTTGCAATTACAGCTGGCCCTGAAATAGATTCAAGATCTTGTTACCCATCTTCAAAGGTATTCTTATTTGATTTCAGTTTTTCTTGTATTGACAACTCGAAAACGTGGACGGATATCTAAACACTGTTAAAGAGATTTGGCATCATCTCCCTGCCGTTAGCCAACAGGGCTTCAACTCGGGCCAAACACCCTCTCTGTTTATTAGAACAATTTCAGATGATTCAACAGTTTTAAAAGTATTAAATTAAAGGATGTCTTCGATACTCCTAACAATGAGATCACCGCTAATTCCGAAGCGACAGAATCTCATGCGATGGCGGTGAGACACGCGATGCTGGGGATGACCAAATATCAACGACGTTGCTTTGTTAGAACACATGAAAAAAGGTCTTTTGGCACTTTCGAGAGGAGGGCTGATAAAGAGTGCTCAATCTCCACGAGCCAGAGACATTCAAACTAGTCATACACCCGAACATCAGCGAAATGGCATTTTTCATTAGTTTTGTCACGATTATCTAGTGCTAAGAAGCTAAATATAACGAATGTTGGCAGAGCTCCTCCTTGTCAGCACAGGCCGTTAGTGAAGATGGCCCCACTTGCCCGACTCTTTCTTCCCTCTCTGGAGCAGCAAAGGTACAAACATCGCGCCTAGTGCTACCCCTTCCACGGCACACGTGCTTCCAGGGAATCTGCGACACAATCCAGCAACCCGTACCTGGAAAACCATCATTTTAGCAGGTCCTGTGAAAAAACAAAACAGCAGCATACGACCTACCCACAAAGACTATCCCGGACAAAGACCTGCCCTGCACATCAGCTACTGTTTTCCTGTTTCTCTCCTTTCATCACTGAGAATTCAGTTTAACTATTGCCAAAGAGTAATCTGTGCTCTACTCAATTCACCTGCTTTTACCTTTCTCTGTAACAGTACTGACAAATAACTAAAAATAGTTACTTGCTAATTAAGGAGTCAAGGAGCGGGGGGAAGAGCAGACACAGCAGGCACCTTCCACCGATGCACGTTCTGCAGATAAGAGAAAAGGCAAGAGCATTTTACAACAAGGCCTCAAGCAAATGCCATTTTCCATTTGATCCCAGAAAATAACATCTGGCACAGACAAACCACCTCGAGCTTCAAAACGCTTGAATTCAGTGTTGGGTGCAAACTTAAAAGATCGGTTACAAATCAACATCTCCTTTAAGTTCCTCTTAAAAACATTTTAAAGGGGACTTCTCTGCGTGGATTTTCCCTCTTCTGTCTTAAGTTTCTCCTCCACACCTCGACACCTTGCACAGTCAGCTTGTTCGTTCATATGGAAAGCACGCATCCATCGGCGTTTTCTGGTTGGTGCTGCTGGCAGGGGCAGGGCAACGCGACTCACTTCCCATTTCTTGCTTTTAAATCCATCAGCAAAGTCTGTGGCCGTCTCCCACCCCGGCTCTCTGCTCAGGGAGATCTGAAGCCCACTCCCCAGCCCTCCTTCACCCCGTATAGGGCAGCTGGCTCAGCACCAGCCCTGCGCAGCCCTGGGACGCGACACGGCCCCGTGAGCCACGGGTCAGTGGGCAGCGACACCGACGTCTGCTGCACCCTGCGCTTCTCGTTACAGCTGCACGCTGCCTGTCCCAAGCAGGAAGCTTCTGGATGCAAGGCCTGCCTCTTCCCTTCTGCAGTGGAAATTTCCTAGGGCTAAATACACAAAAATATCATTCAAACAATCACAGCTCTGAGAGTAACGAACTTCCACAAAGTCACAGAAGCGGCAGACACCTGAAGATGGGCACGCAGGTTGCCAGCAGCAGTCTCACGACCAGGCGGCCCTGTCACAGAGCAGAGGCGAAGCGTTTTTTCGTCTTGTTTTAACACAGCGACCAGCTGGTTGTTAACCTCTTTGGTCTCTTCAGTGTGAAGACATGGATTTGAACTGGGTAATACGGAAAAACGGGTCGGCTTTAATTACAGTGCCTAATGAACCACAGATGACACAGAGATTTTTGTTCAGGGCTGCTGAAGAATGAAGTACCAGACCGCAGGGAGGCTCAGCTATATCACCGACCGCAGCACAAACAGGAGTAAGGTAACTAAAGACACTCAAATCCACAGAAAACACAGTGACTCCACCAAGAGCCCCCAAATGTAAACCCCTACAGGTACAAATTACGAAAGGAGCAATCCTCCTGGAAAAAGAACATGGGATTCTCGATGCAGAAAACAGTGGTAATTTTTTTCTCCTCGAAAGGAAACTTGAAAAAGCGTAACTACCAAAACGACTCCGTGATAACCGAGATGGAAAGGGAGCCATGCCTCTCTGAGCTCCTGCTCCAGTCTCGAGTCTAAAGGGGCGTCCTCACTATAACCTGTTTTGTCCAAAGACTTTGCACATTACCTGTTACACTAGAACACATTCTGAGGCTGCACACCTCTTCACAGGCAAGACGAACTCGAGGTGGTAAGTGACCTGGGCTGTTAGGACACATGGCAGACGGATTAGGAGAGGGTCCTGACCACCATTTATCCTACTATTTGCTCCAGCAGTGGATTCCTCCCTGCTCCCTTGCTCTAAGTTTCACGGCCTGAAAAACACCTGTGCCACTGTATGTTACTCTTGCATTTTTTTCCCCTGAAGAAACAGGGTAGAAGAAGAGGCTGGCTTGATAAGGAAAAAGGAAATGCCCCATCTGGAGGAGATGACTGCAAAAGGAAAGGAAATTACTGACTCATGAACTGTATTTTAAGCTGTTTCACAGGACCCCCCCGCCCTCAACCTCTCCATTTCCTTCTTCCCTAAAAGGGCCTAGATTTATGGGTTTTTCTCGCTGCATGCTAGTAAAGCTTCACTGTCCTTTACGCCAAATCACTAATGCTATTATCACAGAAGAGAAGACCAAAGGACAAAATACAGGAAGCAATTCAAGGTATGACTTTTTTTGTGACTCATTATTCCCCAAAGACAGGGAAAAAAGTCCTAGCAAACACAGCAAGCTCAGCTCCCAAGACCTAGTAACTCCAAGCTGCAAATTCACATACCGCTTTGTAACACCAGTGAGAAGAATTAATACATAAACAATGCCTGCTTAACTCACACTGTTGGGTTCCAAAAGTCCAATTAATACCAGCAGATGCAAAAAAACCTTCGATATGTAGCATGTTTTCTTCCTTATAGTAATTACAGCAAAGTATGTATAGATGGTAGAATTAAAAGAACGAATTTGGGCAAATTAATTTTTTTTTCCCCGTATTTTCATTATCTAAGTCAGAAATTGTTTTATTTAAGGGTGACGCATTAAGGTTGTGTAAGTAAAATTAATTCTGATACTTTCTATCTCATGTTTGCCCTCACAACCTTCAGAATATCTGCAGGTGGTAGTGTACATCCATACACATGGCTCTGTGTGCTTCTCTCCTCCTGTCTCCAATTTCCACGTTAAAACAAAATCCTAAATGACCAATTCCATTACATGTCATCCCACTGGTACCACACGGGCAGAGCTATCGCCCGATCGGTCACAGGCGCATCTTGAGCTGACTACGAGTTACAGCAACCACAGGTGGTTGCTCTCAGTGTGGAAGAACTATTAAAAGGAAGCAGCAGCGCCAGAAGGTTTCAGGTGTTCTCTGACAGCCATGTCTTCAGATTCAGAGACCTGGATTCCATCCAAGGCACAACAAGGTGCTACAAGCCTTTCTATCTTCTACTTGCTATCTGTCTCTCAGCTATCCCATCTTCTTTTCTCCAAAGCCTGTCTCTCCCACCCAACCTGTTCTAATCTGACCTTCTCAAGTTCTTTGTGCCGTGCTCGCCTGTCCTTGCTGGTCCCCTGTCAGCTCCCTGTCTACAGTTTCCCCCGTGGCAACACAGGCTGACAGATGCAGTACCCTCCTGATGGAATATCTGCCGTCTTGTTAGCACCCAGAAGCCTACCAGCACCTCAGCATGTTCACCGCTTCTCTGAGCCCCGTTCATTTCCTAGAACTGGACATCTATTTTCAACAGCTGTGGTCTCCGTTTCGCGCAGCTCACAGCTTGGCCTTCCGTCTCCTTCAAGGATCAGTCTGTACGCTGGCCTGCTCCAGCTTGCAAGCCCTGCGGCTACTTCCCTGACATTCTGTGTCTCAGCTAATTCTCATGGAAACATAAACGAGTATTCTAGCTGTAATGCAGCATCAATCAGTACATATTGTACATATTTTGTATACACGCTTCTATCCTTTTTGATAGTCAAAAACACAGTAACAGACATTCACATTCATAATAGTTGATACTCATTTCCCTATCCCACCTATCTACATTAGTAAAAAAAGACATCAGCATAACTATACAGACTCTCTAGAGTGCAGACACAAGCCCACTACATTGCTTAGTTAAGTTACCAATTCTCTTAATTCTTTTCCATCTACAAAAAAAAAAGAAAAAAAAAAAAAGAAAAAAAAAGAGAGAGAGACAAAAAAAGGTGAGACTACTTTTCCGCTGGAAGGGGAATTGAGGTGTGGTGGTAAAGACCAAAACTACAGTAGAAAACGCTGCAATCATTGTAAGCACTAGCCCAAAAAAAGACTCCATGCCTCCACCATCTTCTGACGAAAATTTCTGTGGCAAAGTACTGAAGCTGACTCAGCTCTATTTACAAATAGTTTAAATACTTGTATCTCTTGCTGAAAAGTAAGCTCAAAGTTTTCCAAGGCAAAGGTAATGTGTATTATATACTTTGAAAACATGCAACCTGGTTTAGTAAATGTTTATCGTTACTTAAGCGCTGGAAGGAAGAAAAAGAAAATGAAGCAAAGCACAAAAACCTTCCAAAGGGAAAGGAGTTTTTTCCTCTTCCAGTGTGCGTACCTGGGTTGGGAGGGTCTTTTGATCAAGCCAGTGGCCAACCAGCAGATGTTATTTAACTGTGATGAGCAGCATGATGTGGTGCGATAAGAATAAGCTCAGAAGGCTGGGAAACAGCGCTTGCTGAACATCAATCGAATCTGTTAGGGGTGGAAATCTTCACAGGACCTCAGATGTATGGACATCACAGATCTCTTCACGCAATGAGCTTTCCTGAGATAAAGCTGCTCTTTAGAAGAAAGTCAGTATCGCTGTACAAAGCACAGCCCGTGCAAAATCACACAATGGGCAGCTCTTCTAACCAGAAATAAACTGCTGCAGAAAATGCAGCTTTTCATTGGAAGCGATTTTTGGGTCTCCTTCTGATGGCCGACGTCTTTCTCCAAAGCAACACAGCAGAATGTCTTGATATCTGTAAACTACTTTAGATCTCGCAGTAACAGAAGAAAAACATTACATTAGCTGTTTAAACAGCGCAATCAGGAAGCGCTCTTACAGAAACCGCCACGTCAGATATCACAACTGGGTGGCAACTGGTTTGTAATCTCTGCTACAGGGCCTTCCAGCCCCATCTTTCAGAAGAACAGCAGCTGGTACACGAAGATCAGAAACATCTATATCGATTGAAGTTACATTCCAATTTGAAAATTTTAAAGCCACATGAAATTTTCAGACCACTGGGCTTCGGGGGGAAAAAAAGAGCAGCGCTGGCTTTCAAAACGGGTTTCTGATCTCCTGGAAAATCCAGATCGGTACTGCAGTAAAAGCCAGCATCCCAGCAAAAATGAAGGTCCCCCGTTGTAGGTGCTCTCGACCTCACCGCACACATCCCCCCTTCCTCGCAAACGGTCAGGAGGGGCAGGCTTACCTCCAGCTGTTAAAAGGCTGACACGCTTCCCTGGAGTTAGAAGCGGAAGAATATGGCAGAGGTAACCTCCGGACTGCCTGGCTCTCGGAAGGGCCAGGGCACTCGGATGAATGTATTTATTGCTGTCATCTCGAGCCAGCTGCCTAAGGGTGACTGCTATTTCAAATCCTCTAAAGCCTATGAAAACAGATAATCCATTGTTTAAAGATTTTTAACTAAAAAAGACCAAGGTTGCAAAGCCTCAGGCAGAAAGAACAACGAAACACTAGACAGGAGAGCGCTTTGCATTAGTTTGCTGCCCACATACTGCTACGCTCTGCACGCCAGACAAGAAATGGCAGAATTGGACCTTTGTGTCGAGAAAGAGCTTTTACTGATGACGGAAGAGGAGGGGGATTCCTCTGCCCAGCCTCATACCTACCTGCTCCCAGATGCACTACACACCACAGGTTTTAAGCCTTAGCATTGATTAGTTATGCCCAGTAGGAGCTACATTCCGTAGGCACAGAATTTTAAAAATCACTTGGCACTTGCTCTGGTAACGAGGCCCTTCAACAAAACGCCTCAAGCTGAATACTTAAATATCGCAGCATTCAAAAGAATCAGGAGTCGTTTATAACCTCTGCAGCTAGCACATTTCAAGCACGACGACACTGCGCTACCAGCAGCGCTGAACTTGTGCAGCAAGGTTGCCAAGCCAGAAATAAAGCACCGTATGACTTTGTCCCTGGGAGAGAGGCATCATATCCGAGCAACCGCGACAACTCCACTCTCTGCTCTGCTTCCTAGAATTTCCCGTTTCCAAACCCAACACAAATTAACACGCATTTCTAAGAATTTTTGATGCGACATTTCCCCACCCCTGTTTGACGCTCTTGGGTGACGGCGATAGGACAAGGAGTCTTTTGCACCAGCATCACCAGCTGGGAGCTAAAGTCAGATCAGCACCAGTCAAAAGTCCTTTCTACTTTTTTCTTGTGTTCCCCCCGCCGACCTCTGTTTCTGCCATCTCGGCAAGGCCGGCCTTGCAGGCAGAACAAGGGATGAGAAGTCCCCTCGCGTTCACACGACTGATTCCACTGCCATAGCCGGTCTGTTCCCACAACTTCACATGAAACAAAGCATTTCGTTCTGCTTCTCCTTCCTTCTCCTTCAAGACAGGCGGAATCAAGCTAGATGGCGAGATTTTCCCCCCAAAAATTATTACCGAAGGATAATTCATTGCAGGAAACCTAAATTTAAGATTTGAGTGTATCCTGGCAGAGCAAGCACGAGGCTTCCAAGTCACCAGCCCACAAAGGCCAGACCATCTCTGCATTCCTACCTAAAGCTTTCTGCAGGTGAAGCCTAATGAGAGGGGAGAAACAGAATCCTGCATTTGTGGTTTACACCCTACATCTGTTTGAAGAGGTGTTTGTCTATCTATATTAATATATCTTGAAAAGTTCGCTCTTTAATTGTTCAGTACAGACTTTCAGACCAAATGGTTTACAGACATATCCTTCGAGAACAGCCTTGCTCCCAGTGCAGACGTCGTATCAATTCCCACCGCTTTGCCTTTCAGCGTTGCCTCTCGCTGATCTTCACCCTGGCGCAGGATGCGTTTCAGGAAGATCTAATTGCAGGAAGGGGAAGGGGCCTGAGCACTCTCAGCAATCTCAGTCCCCAAAGACCTGTCTACAATCATATCACGGGTCAGGCTGTCAGTGGCAGGGTGCTAGGAAAAGATGTCGAGGAAAACACAGAAACACCACCCTTCTTTTTATTTTTTAATAAGGTATGGAAAAAACCCAAACCAAGAATCATTCTATAGAAACCCAGCTATTTTCCTGACATAACCTGTCTCATCTTTCAGGTAAATTGCACAGGAACACACAGCCAACGCAGCACTACCCATCAGTGAAGCTGGCAGGTCCTGGAGTGCAGAACCTGCAACCTCAGGTCTGGTCTGCACCTTAACCAAAGCGACCGCTTTCCTCTTCCCCTGGACACATCTCCTTTGGACACAACTATTGCTATGATTTCTCCAATCCTTCCCCTCAGAGGAAACCACCGATATGAACATTAATCCAGTGCCCAATGAAAAGTGGAAAAGAACAGGCAGCGTCGACGGGCTGCAGTGACAGGCTCTCAGCTGCTGGGCACGCAGCTCCGCTCCTGCCCTCCCGCCCATTTCCAGTGTCCTTCTGGAGTTTGTCACGACCACTGTTTGTTAAGTCCAACCCGGATAAATCTGACATTTAAAAATTTTGCAATGATGCAAAGGGAATAGCGTAAGACTCCTCTTCAGCTTGCACCATGTGGAAATGCACTTTTAAGGTGATCATCTGGCACGCGTTCAGGTGCTCACACCTCTCCTCTTCTGCAAAGAGAGCAGTCCTGGCACCTCCTCAGCTCGCCCGATCCTCCAGGCACTCTGTGCTGTGCCAGCACAAACGCATGCGAGCCTGACCGGCTTTCTCACCGATCAGCTGAAACGTAACTTCTCCCCTGGAGAACAACACGGAGGCTTGTTTCGTACGGTTTGCTTTCATTTCCACACCAGTCTCCTGATCCCGCTGGCCGAGTGGTTGTGCCAATACTGAGCAGGGTCCGTACAGGACTGGACTGCTTTCCTCAGCTTACATGCAGCCAAGAGGAGCATGTTCGAAGGGCATCTTCACCCTGCTTTCATCCAGCAACGGGAATAAGCTAGGACTGGCACATAAGTAATTATACAATAGCTCTACAACGTGCAAAAGAATTGACTATAACAACCTCAGAGAAACATTACACTCCACACCAGCTGTGATTACGACCATCCCTGAACACTAGCTTGTTATTAACCTGCCCACATACGCAACGCAAGACCAGAAGGGACTTCCAAGCTCTGCTGCTACCACAGGCACTGTACCGTCACGTGTGGTTAGTGAGGAATCTGTATTTAAAAGCAATGCCGGGAAAGCCAAACATCAATATTTTGTTTGAGGCAAAGCAAGTTTTCCCGCGGAAAGCCCTGTGTTCATGTGTTTACGTGGACCTGGGCCATGGAAACATACCTGGTTACACGATACTGAACTGTAGATGCGAACGCACGGTAACAGCACGTTTTCACAGCAGCCAGGACTGGGGGAAGCAGGCTTATTCACATTGCGCCTTCACACAAGCGGCCAGAGCTGAAACAGGAACGTAAAGGCAGGGTACAGACCAAGGGCTGCAGACAAAACTAAATCAGGAGGCAGTGACAGATCTCCGCTTGCAAGGAAGATGATTATGACTCAGCCACAAGGAAAGCGCACGCAGTTTGAGCTGAAGTGTTGCTGACTGAACCCAGAACCTATAACTAAAAATGAATAAAACCAACAAAATTACAGGCGACAAATTAAAATGTAACTGAAATGGGGGGCAGGGGGAAGCTTGATGTTTCGGAGGTGTTCTGGGCAATAGAGGAGGCATGAAGACTAGCAGTCCACGCCAGGCTTCAATGCCGAAATGAATCTGCCCCTTTGCGGCTGCCAGACTGGGCCAGGATCCCAGATTCCCAGAATCACAAAATCCCAGCATGGTCAGGGTTGGAAGGGACCTCTGTGGGTCACCCAGCCCAACCCCCTGCCCAAGCAGGGTCACCCAGAGCAGGCTGCACAGGACCGCGGCCAGGTGGGGTTTGAATATCTCCAGAGAAGGAGACTCCACAGCCTCCCTGGGCAGCCTGGGCCAGGGCTCCATCACCCTCAGA
>Ga0065711_1008037_pt1 | contig 17186 bp, 13 predicted proteins | sample Hoacrofraction12_FD_59098 | JGI IMG/M metagenome (GOLD analysis project Ga0065711, IMG submission 59098) | Hoatzin crop microbial communities from Cojedes, Venezuela - Epithelial fraction 12 v2 (version 2) | ecosystem: Host-associated > Birds > Digestive system > Esophagus > Crop | place... | reverse complement strand
CATGGTTAACCTGTCGTCCACCAGGACACCCAGGTCCCTCTCCGCAGAGCTGCTCTCCAGCAGGTCCACCCCAAGCCTGTACTGGTGCATGAGGTTGTTCCTCCCCAGGTGCAGGACCCTGCACTTGCCCACCCCTTGTCCTATCGCAACCGTTGCTGCTAAAAAGCCTGTCCACATCTTTCTTCTAAGTCCCGTTTAAGTACTGGAAGGCTGCTATAACGTCTTTGTGGAGCCTTCTCTTCTCCAGGCTTAACAGCCCCAACTCTCTCAGCCTGTCCTCACAGGAGAGGTGTTCCAGCCCTTGGATCATTTTTGTGGACCTCCTCTGGACGCGCTCCAACAGCTCTGTGTCTTTCCTGTGCTGAGGGCTCCAGAGTTGGATGCAGAACTTCAGGTGAGGTCTCACCAGAGCAGGGTAGAGGGTCAGAATCCCCTCCCTCACCCTGCTGGCCACGCTTCTCTTGATGCAGCCCAGGATACGGTTGGCCTTCTGGACTGTGAGTGCACATTGTTGGCTCATGTCCAGCTTTTCATCCACCAGTGGGGACCACTTCTGCTTCCTTCTGTCCTACTCATGTACATCAACCTACAGCCAAAGGAGGTCTTCAGGAGAATGAATATTTTAATTCTTATCCGTGCAAGGTTTAATGAACCTTTGGAGATTATTGAGTTGCACTTATTTCTGTTTCTTAAAGACATTTGGTGCCATTTGAGATATTTACATGGGCCTGGCAGATATGACCTGGGGCCTAGGGGAGAGCTGTTCCCACCTGGCCTGGCAGCTGGAGGCGGGTGGTGTCTTACAGGATATCTTGAATGGCACTGTTCTTCTGTGCTCTGTGAATACTGGATCTACAGAAAGTGGAAATGATACAATCAAGGTCTTTAAATAGCCTGCTACATGACAGAAACTTCCAGCGATTGCTGACTAGAGCTGAACTTAATTTGGTGACCTACAATGTGAAATCTATAAAACCAATAAGCTGTCCCTCGATTCAGGGAATTCCCTGAACAGTTGTAGTTGAAGTCTACCCATGATTTGCTGGGAAAAGAAGAAAAAAAAAGGACATGAAGATAAGCTGCCAACTTTTTTCTTTTTTTTGTTTTTATGGGGGATTAAAAAGCCTTGGGAGAGGAGGAAAGACTGGAGCTGACTGACATTATAAAATCATAAAATGTTGCCTTTTTTCTATTATTTATCTGTCCATAGGCATCTGAAATTGATGAGTTTACAAATTAAATGACAACTGCACTCAAATTTCTGTTCTCTGCGTTAAGTCCTGAAAATGAAGGCATGGCAGATGTTCCTTTATCTGAACCATTTTGAGGGTTGAAGTTCAAATCATCAGTCCAGGACAACTGGCTTTCTATCAGCTTCTGTAAGGGACAGACTTCCCGCTCTTCAGGGGCTTGACCAAGGCCAGTCCTTTAGCACAGATGTCGCCAAGCAGCAGCAGTTACCCTCGTCCCGGGAGAGGGTACGGGAGTGACTGGGGGTGAGGGACAGTGCCCCGCATTGTTCTCTTCTCCTTTCTGCCCCTTGGGAAGCTGGCAGCCGCGCTGAATCCTGTCTGTGTGCAACTTGTCTTCCAGTGCTTCCCACTTGTGTGAGTGCTCACGCCGAGGTTTCCATTCTAGTTACCAGTTAGTACTACTTGTCCTAAAAGTGATAGTTTCTATGATTCACTTCAAGCTAGCCTTAGTAGTTTATTCATTCTGAAGTGATGTTTTCTGTTTCGACCCTGCACTTAAACTGGTCATGGTTTTGGATGAGAATAGGGATGATATAGCTCTCTGTATTGCTTTAGTTCAAATTTCAGTTTGAACTAAATTCCAATTCAAGTTCAAATACCAATTAAAACCCTAACGGAGACAGAGTATAAACTTTAAAAATTATTAGCTGGTACGTTTTGGTCAGAAATGTGTGAGTTTGTCAGCAAGTTAGTGATGTGATGGAATATTTGACTTTAGAATTGCCAAAATAAATATTGAAACCATATTGTATGAACAAAATAGTAAAAGATGACATATTAAGAATAATAAAATTATTAAGAAAAAAGCATTTCGGAGTCATTTTTCAGGAACGTTTAAATAGCACAGTCTGGCTTTGCTGATTTTTCTTCATTTGTTACGAGCAAAAGAAATAAAAACCTGAACTCGCAAAGGAGTTTCTTTTTCCCCGATGGCTGCTTCCTTCAGTTTTGAAGATGCACATGTTCCGTGCAGTGAGGGTTTTGAATCTGCTCTTCAGCTCATGGATGAGTGCCCGTTTCCCAGCCGGTGCTTGGGAGATCTGCTGTCACACTTGGGTAGTGCAGTTCCATGCCCAGCTACCCAGCTCTTGCGGAGGCAGGATGAGAGTGAGTGGAAAATGCCTTTATACTCCAGTGCTTTGGATTGTCATTAAGGAAGGAAGATGCTCAGGTTCCCATCTCTGATCTAATAAGATTTCAGTCTGCTATGTGAAATGAAATTGTTTCAATGGGAGAGAGGAGGTCAGTCTTGCGTTTGAAGTGCTCCACAGCACAGCAGGTTTCCTCCTCTTCCAAGAGCAGTGAGCTCAGAGTCTCTGAGGCAGAAGACAGCATATGGTAGAACAGCTCTAAGTCTAGGTCAAACAGGTAATGCAAAGCTGTTTGTTGAAGGGGAGCGACTTTGAGGTTTTGTGGCTGGGTGGGGATTTTTTTAATTATGGGAAGAAGAATGATGTACTTACACTGATAAATCAATTTGCTTTGCCAACATTTTTACAAATATGTTTTAAAACCCTAGTTTAGGCAGGACAAATTTAATTTTCCCCTACAGAGTTCCTGTCAACCAGTATATCAATACCTGACTTAACCTTTCAAAAATAATGTTTCAAAATAGACTTGTAGCTAATACGTATGTTAATACTAATCCATACCTTGTTACTGTTGTCTAAGCAGAACTAGAAATTTCTAAGTCTGTCATTTGTGGCTTTTTTAACAGATGAGATTTCTTGCTTCTTGCAAATTACTATTTTTATCCTTTTGTTTACATACAGTTTGCTCAGATATAGAAAAAATGAAGCTTTTCATCCTGGTATGTTTATTTAAGAAGAGGATTTTATACTGTTCAAGTGTAGCCATCTGTTTCTATAATCTAAAGTAAATCTAGCATTACAAAGGCAAAATTTTGCTAAATTTTGCTAACTTGCTAAGACAGTGTGGATTTTTTTGTTATCCTCTTTGTTCTAGCGAAGTGTAAATCAGAAGTTTTAGCAAAATGATTTTTAAAAAAGTCGTTAATGGACTGCAAAATCAGGTAAGAAAAATACTGAGGTTCACTTCAATATAGCAGTGCTTTCCTCTAATGGGAGTTTACGTACAAAAGAGCAGTGCAGCCAATTCAATACAGTTACGTCTAAAGGGTAAAGACGAGAATAGTAATACAGCCAGGGAGCTATTTTGACGTTCTGAAGAGAGACGAAAATATGAGAGGAATGCGAGATAAGTGTCCTGCAGTTGGCATCACCTCCCTATTCCTGTATTTGGTGAGGTGTGGAACTGAAGAGATCTATTGATCCGGCTCTCCTGTCAGCTACATGAGCTGTACAGACGTGTGCATAGGCAAAGTGCAGCGTCTGCTATGTGGGGATAAATTTCCCTTGGCCTTCCCCGTTGTGATTAGGTTAGTGTAGTTACCTGTGCGATTAGCCTGAGCTGGTAGGCAGCTCAGCATCTGAAACTCAGCAAGCAGAGTCTGAGCTGATACCGTGGGAAAGAGAACTACGTTTTGTCTTGCATAATGCACTTCTGTAAGAGCGTGAAGCATCCGAGGACTGACTCGGCCTTTGTGGTTGTTTGGAGATCTCTGTAGCCTCCAGAAACGGTGCATTTCCAGATATGGTGGTGGCCTCCCTCCTGGGCTGCTCATCTGGCTGTTTCCATCGTTCCTGTCTAGTTCCAAGCAATAGTCCTCAAATGCCAGGAAAATAGCTGGGTGTGGGAAAGCGGCAAAATGCAACAAAAGTCTGTACCTGCAGTCTGGCAGATGTCTTACCGGCTGAATTGCAGAGCAGGGTTTCTTCCATCTGCTGCAGGAAATTTCAGCAGCCTGTTCAGCTCTGTCACTGACAGGGCTCAGCACTCCTAAGGCTCGGTACGTGATTCGTGGAAGTTAGAGATCTGGGTTGGGACGCCCATTCGTTAGCAGCACTTTTTTAGGACTATATGTTAATATGATAGCTAATGTATCACTCTCCTTTGGGCAAATACTCAGTCTGCATGTAGCATGTTAATACGCCTGATGTTAAAGGGACGTCGTCTTTTTATAGTTTTATACTGATTTGCTAGTGTGATTCACTAAGCTTATCAGTTGCAGACAGTCTGGGAGAATGAAGTGGAACGGAAATGCTTGTCAAAAAATGAAGCAATTTGTAGCGCTAAAGTGACCTTCTGCTTCTGGGCTGACTGCTGTTTTGTGGGAGGAGTGAGATGAAGTGAGTGTCATCAAATGTTGTATGAGCGCCTGGCCTGTGGTGCAAGGAAGCTGTGGCTATTTGAAAACTGCTAGCCTACCACGCAAAGTAGGTGAGGTATCACAATGCATCTGGCCAAAACCTTTGGATTAGTCTGTAACTGGCTCTCAGACAAGGGATAAAGAGATAAAGACCCTGCCTTTTCATCCTCCCCCCTCCCCATCCCCATTACGCTTCCTGCCCAGCACCGTTCCTTCTCTGTTTTGGTACCTGGAGGACAGCAGTGATTGCTCCAAGCTCTATGCAGGGGTAGGACATCATTTCAAAGAGGACGTCTGGGAGATAGGACAAAACTATTTGTCTGTTTGTCTCAGTATCTCTAGTCACGTGTGGCCGGAAATCATGAACTGGATTCTTCGTATCGTGAGACTGATTCAACATCATAGAAGTTTAGAAATAAGTAGTAATTTGCATAGCTGCAGCTTGCTTACCTTGTGATAATTATCTGTATTCCTTCAGGGAGAAGTTTCCCACTTAGAACTTGATTGTGTAAGGTTCTTAAGTCATTCCTAAATGAGTACCAGAAATGCAGATCGCCTTGTTCACAGTTCAGAAGATACTCAACTAAATTTCTAACACTTTCCAAGGACTGAAGAGCTACTGTTAGTCTCTATCCCATTCTGTCTGTAACCTATAGCTCTCTGATCCTCTATATCCACTTTTCTCTCCTTTGTTCCCCTTGTTCTCCTGCATAGCCCATACTCCTTTCTGCCCATTTCAGTCTCTCCAAGGTGTGCTTCGTCTGCCCTGAAAACAAAGATCCAATATCAGTGAGATGGATCCTAGCGCAGAAGTTCCTGTTTCTTGCCATTGAATAGAGGAAGACTGCAGTGACTAGTAGAGGTGTTTGTGCCGACACTGGTTAGGTGAACCTGATCCTGATTCCTGTACCTGCTGTAACCATCTTGCTCTCTCCCGATTTCTCCCCTCATTACTTAAATGCCTCTTTGACCTTCTTAAACTGACCTTTGATCCATAAGCTGTTTCCGGTCTGGCCCTCCCACCTTCGCAGAGGACCGAGAGGAAGAAGCTCATACTTCCTTCCAGGATATGCAGAATGTTATCACATCCTTCAGATTCAAAAATACATTTTAGTAGTTGAGAATAATTCTGTCCAGTAGTGACTGTCACTGTTGGCCAACCTTCCATCCACCTGCAAAGGTTACAGTCAGTGATAGCAGGAGACGATGCTACTGTAATACAGAAGCAGAGGTTTGCAGCGCAGGTGGCCTGTGCTGGCGTAGCAGGCTACAGCATTTGTCTGCAAATGGGACCTTCTGCAGCTGTGCTCCCTGATGCTCCGTACCTTGTTACCTTCCTCGCCTTTGGTTATTCTAATCTGAGGCGTAAGAAACAGGAAAAAGTGAATATAATGGCGTCATTTTGGGGAGCACAAAAAGAGACCCGAAAGCACAAGTCCATTCTTCTGGCCATGCTAAATTTAAGAACAAATCCCAACTGAAAAATAAATAACAACATACTTTTTTTCCTAAAATGGTGCAGGTTAAGTAACAGACTGAAGGAAATATGCAGGGATTAACTTGAAAACAGATGTTTATAATGATTCAATGACATGTTTTAATTACATTCCCAGATGCAGTTGAAACAGACTTCTGAATTTAAGGGATGTATTGATGAAACTGATAACATTCTACATGATGCTGGAGGAGGAAGTATGAGCTGCAAGCATGCGTCCTCCAGCTGTGATCTCATCAGGTCTGAAAAACTAAGGGAGGTCACACTGGGTCACTGCTTGAAATGGGAGCCCCGGTGTTTTTCCAGGCATAACCATGTACTGCGAGGACTAAAGCGGATTATTCAGTGGATGGCACTTTCCCCTCCTGGTCAGTGCTGGGTTGGCGTTGTAGCATGTATTGGCATCATCTTCAGATCTAATTCTCTTTCTGTAACATAGGATTAATACTCATTCAATTTTCATCTCTCTGTGCATTTAATGCTGTAATAATGTAAGAGAAAAAATGGGAATATTTTTGCTTTATGCGAATATGGAGAAAGTTTGACTTCAGACAACAAATTTGGTTGATCTACATATGAAAAAATAAGATCTCAACAAAAGCAACAAATACTTCAGGAGGTGTATTGCGGTTTTATTGGACAAACTTTAATAATTTTATTTTCAGTGTTAGACACCCATTTCCCTTTGATGCTTTACTTTAAAAGAAAATGTATTTACCAAGTAAAAGGTACTGTATTATTTAACTTGCTGGAGTGATGATGTTTGTTGGTCTTGTTGGAGGTTTTCCAGATTCAGAGCAGGTTAGGTACATTTGCTTTTACTTCCCAGAAGTACTGAGGTCTCCACAGAGCCCACAGGCATGGAGGGACAAGCCCCCAGCATCCGTGCTGAGAGCTGGCTCTGGAGGGGTGCCATTCCTGACTGATTCCTGGTAACAGCTTACCAGGGCTGCTGGAGGGTCTCGCATGCGTTGGTGGAATATTCAGTGATACATACGTTTTGCTTGTTTCCCTTCTAGTCTGTTTCGGAGGAGCATGACAACAGTAAAAGCGACAGACTGCTGAGTTGCTTCTATGCTTCTTGACTATGAGGAGGAAAAGTGGGGAGTAGTAGCCCAGATGCACTTGAGTGCACAGAAACACTTTAGTAACATAAAACAACCATAAGCTTTTACCTGTGCATCAGTTAATCTGAATTCTCTTGTATGTTACCCCCTTTCATGTTTTGCAAAAAATAAGCAGCTCTTTATGATTATGTCATAGAAATCCCAATATTTTGATTGCTGTTGACTTGATCCAAACAAAGTAACCCTCAAATTTCACAAGTCCCCGCCTTATGGCATATATGAAAGCTTTTAGTAGCATTTATTCCTATTAAGCTTCCTTCCTCAAACACCTAAATCAAGGTCTTCTCTCCCTCACTTCTGAGGGAGGTGGCACTTAGGAGCATTTTATGTGGTGAGGTCAGCTGTTGGGACTAGCATGGCCAGCTGCGCAGTGTGCCTTCCTTGCTTCCTGAGATGAAAATGCCCCTCTTCCAAATCCTCCCATCCACCTGCCCTCTAGAATTTCACCTCACAGAACCCAGGTAGATTTCCAACATCCATGCTGAAGTACCGTCATTTTCTCGAGGTACAAGTTGGCTGTATTTTGACTTCAGTTTATGTAGTGTGGAAACCCCATGAGGTGGTGCTGTCCTAAGGAAAGTCTTTCAGAAAAGAAGGATCTCTGGAGTATCCACTGGAAAATAATTCAGACTGGTTATGTTTTTACACATTTTCTATGGATTCTTCTGCTGCAATGAATTTGCTTTTACTGTGTGGAAGGTTTCCCAGCATAGTGACAATTACAGTTAGTCGTTATAGAGAGCAAGAAAGCAAGAAGATCACTTGAGATGTGGTAGATGTAAGAAACGGACCAGAACGCTGGAACTAGACATTGCCTGGCCAGTAAATGTTAACAATTGCCTCCATATTTAACAGTAGGAGCTGTTTGCTTGCTTAGAGGCTGTGGTTTAACTTGATTTCATAAAGTACGTCCAGAAGTACTTGTTGATACAGTTTGCTGTCATAATTATGTCAGTGTTCAGTTTCCTTTAAAAACTATTATCTTCCTATCTGACAACTGCCAATTACTGATACAAAAAATTAGTAAATCAATATTAAATTATCTCATGGTAAACACCCAAAGGATGTAGACAACAATTTTTGTCTTCAGAAAAGAAACAAAAAACATATTCTTCAGGTCTGATATTTTTCTTCTTAAGCATAGAAGATAAATCATGAACTGCAGTTTCACCGTCCCTTTCTCCTGGAAGCCATTGCACATATTTGTAGAGATTAAGTATTTATGCAGAATGCAAGCCATTTATTAGCAAACTGATATTAAAGAGATGCTTCTACAACTGGATTGATTTTGTTTTAAATATTTTGCTGGTCTTTGAATGTGTGACTATAGAATCGTAGAGGAGAATCCGCTTGTATTAAATGGAGGCATTCATATTGCTAGATACAGAGTATGTCTGTATTTTTTAAAAATGAGTTATTGTTTAAATGGTGGTCCAAAAGACAATGATTTAGAAGTAATATAACAGTTTTCTATGGTTAAAAACTAGATCAGGTTTTTTTCTTCGTTTACAAAGGCATGTTTTATTGGACTGGGGCTGAGACCAGAAGTGTACATCTGTATAAAGATAACAGAACATTGCGTTGGGCTTAAGCGAGCATCCCCTGCGCTGACCAGCCTTGCAGTCAGGGTGGTGCTGCTGACATCCCTGGCTCGTTGCGGTGTGTTCTGCCTGTCACCCTGAAATTCAACTTAATTCTCAATTTCTCTTTTGTTTTCAGGGCTGTTCTGGTTGTGGAAAATGTGACTGCAGTGGAGTAAAAGGGCAAAAGGTGAGTAAGTCAGCTCTCTCCGCATCCTTATCTTGCTTATTTAAACCACATGGTGTACAATCTACTGCGAGGCAGGCTGGTTTCGGTGAACACTTGCAGCGCCGCGGGGCGTTGGCAAGGCCGGGCCGTGTGCCCTGCAGCAGGGTTTCCAAAAAGCAGCCAGCTCAGTGTCCACAGCAGCAGAGGGACGGACGGCCAGGGGTGGGACATGGCTGAATGCCCTCACTGCCGGGTAAAGCTCCTGGCCCAGGGCTTGGCCGTGCCATTCCTCTTCACTCATCGAGTGAGATGCTAGCCCAGCGCTCTTGCCTTTGCTACATCTCACCCCCAGTCTTGTCAGTGGGTAGCAGGCTTGACATCCCGACCACCGCTGGAAGCGATGCGAGCTGTGCAGCTCGGAAATGCTCCCCTCAGCATGCTGTGCAGATTGCTCTCCAGGAAGGCTGTGGTGCATCAGAAGCAATGCACTCTGACCAGAGTTAGCCCTGTGAGGCAATGACCCGCAATGGGAAGAAGGAAGTTAATAATCAACTTAAATTCAGAAAAGTGTTGCAGATCAAGGAAAAAAAAGATATTTAAAACTTTTTGACAGAACCTTGCAAATGAATTTTAAAGTTCCCATTCAGCTATCCAAGCTTTCTATGTATGAAATAGAAATGGCACTTTAAAGGCTTCTTTTTAAGCAGTAACAGTGAAGAATAAACATAACGTACTTAAACATTCCATGAATTCCCCCTCTAAATTACCTGCTTTTGTAAATATTGTAGACATTCAGTCACTCTCCTTATCTCTTCCAGTTTTGCTGTAGAGATTTTAATCTACAATGTGTTCTGTTGTGCATGCACGTGTACTGTATATCTTACATTATAAATGAGTGTAAACCAAAGGTTTTAGCATCCTTTGATTGCAGTGGGAACATTTTTTGAGGTAAGTTGTTTAGGTCACCCAAAGGAGTGCTTAGAAGAGGTGGGGGGGTTTATTTTTTGTTTTGGGGCGTTTGTTTTGTTTTTTTAAATACATACACGGCTGGTGTTCTACATTCTCTCACACGCGATAGCAACGTATTTATGGGTGAGGGTTTTAAGAATGTTTGTTGGTGGCTTTTCTTTGGTGTTTTCCAGAACAAGGAATGTGAATGACTTACTTGGAGACCGAAGCAAGGATCATTTTCTTTGTAACAGAACATAGATTAATTTGTGAGACAGATGAAAAGTGTTGAGGTTCAAAACATCTTTTATATGGAGTCTCCTTTTTTTAATGACCCATTACTATCTGTTTAGTAAAAGTCAGCTATGTGTTAAAAACATATAAAGTAAAGATTTGGGGAAGGTTCAGAACTTTAAATTTATTCCTTGATATCTTGATCTTATTTTTCAGTAACAAGTACAAATGAATCATTGTAGAATGAGAGAGATACTACATTATAACTCTTGTGTTGTAAGCCATTATTTTTCAGTTCACAGCGTATGCCAGCATCTTGCAACTAGATCATTTTAAAAAATGATAGTTTGGGGAAATAAATTGTATTAAACCTTACGCTACATTTATTTCTGGCTGCTATCCTGACTCTCTTTGCTGGAGCTTTTGCTGTTGTTTTTCAGTCGTATAGTCCAGAGTCTCAAAAAATTCTCATTGAAAGAAAGAGATGCTTGTCTAATATGCTAGAAGCCAAAACTACCTTGAATTAATGTAGATTATTTTAAAATGTAGAACAGAGAAAAATATCAGTCTATAGCAACAGAAATCATAGTAAATTCCAGATCTCATGGAAACTTGTCCAGCAGGTCAATGTACTCCATGCTCTTCCTAATGGGTTCCATCACAAAATTTGCTAACTTTAAACATATGTGTAGTGAAATATTTATGTACTTTTAGACTGTGTGGAAAATGTAATTATTGACATTGGAGACATCTAGAAAGGTGAATGAATAATTAATTATACCTGGAAAACAATATTTAAGAAAGGCATTTGAAGGTATTTTGGAATGCATCTGAAAGTAACTTGATTCAGATCAGTATATGTTAATGCTTGCTCATTACGTTAACACTCTGAGGCTTTCAAATAGGTGCTTAGGATTTTGAAAAGAAAACTGGGTTTTATTTACAAACATCTGCCTCCTGCCCTTGTTTCAGCCGAGCGCAGCTTTTCATCCCCATTCTTCACACTTATTGCCTGTCTAGAATAAGGACAGCCCACTACTCAGTCCCAGGCCTGAAGACAAAAGTTGGTGAGGGAAAGCAAGGGAAGCATCCTTCCTGCTTGCCTCTGTAATATTTCTAGAAATGTTTTTTCCAGCCAACGTGTTTGGATTTGAAACGTGTCTCTGCTAAACACAGTTCCCACTAATGCACAGATCAGCAGTGGTACCTGTTACCTCAGAGATCTGTGTGAATGTTCCCTAATCAGAGGACTACTAGCAAGACTGATCCTAGCCAGGGATCCAGGCCAGAAGAGGGCTGCCATGCCCAACGCTTGTGGTACCCCAGGAGACGATGTTAGAGAACATCTGCTCTCCACTTCTCACGTAGCCACTTGTGTGGGAAGTACATATCCATTCTGCCTTGCACCATCCATGGCCAACATGTTGCCCTCATTGGAAACCCTTTTGATCTGGCTTCCATGTTGTGCAGAAGTGCACAAATGCTGAACGGCCTTTTCCAGTCCACCCACACTCTTCAGCAATGTAGCCATACCAGTTTACTGCCGTGGGAGCTTCGGCAGCTGCGGAAGTTGGTGCTGGGTTTACCCTTTAATGCCTTAATTATTAACATCTGGAGATATATTTCCTACTGTAGTGTGGGAAGAAACTCCAGACCCTATGATTTGGGGGTGGGGTTTAATTAAAATATATTTGGCCAAATAATCATATTAATGATCTCACCAGAAAAAGTGCTGAAAATAGTGCTTGATTGAAAAGCTGTGAAATGCCCAAGAAATATTGCCCAACAACATTTCAGACATGGAAGAGTAAATTACATTGCCGTATTTTTCTCACTCATTTGAGAATCTTTTATCAATATGACCATTTGGATGGCCATATTTAGAATACATTCAATATGTTCTCTCATTAGGCTGTTTCCGTGAAAACTGCATCTCTATGCCAGACTCCTTGAAGATGACTCATACTTTATCAAGGGCATATAATTGACAAAGTCTAAGGGCTTTCATCCCTTTCAGAAAATGAGCGTAATTGCAACAGATGGCTCTCATCCTATAAAGCCTTTATTATTACACTGAACATCAGGCTGTTATTTTAAGCTATATAATGTTGAGTATCAAGTATTTGCCAAACAAAAGGTGCAGAAATTTTAGAAAAACATAATATTGCGAAAATAATACAATAATAAATAACACATTACTGTTTTCCATTAGATAGATTAATGTAAAACATCTTCATTGGTATCCTCTTACACTTTTTGTCTGGTTTTCTGCATAACAACTGACTGTTCTTTCTAACCTCGCTAAAGTGTGAGATCTGTTTAAACTGATCAGAGTTTTGAATGCTTGCCTACATTTTATTGGGTTTCTGAGAAGCAGACAGAAGCTATGTTTTCTCTTTTATGCCTACCTAGATTTTGAAAACAATTTCAAGCAGCTGTGGAGATAAGAAGTTCTAGCCATTAATGTGTGTAGAAAAAGCATGTTAAGCATTTCATTACCATTTAGAACAAAGGCTGTATAGAGCAGAGTAAAATTCTCCATGCACTGACTTTTTCCAAGAATGTTCATTCTCTCATTCGTGACCATTTACACTCATTTTACTCCATATCAGAAACATGCATAATGGGAGATAACACTGAAACTTTGCCGTAACTAATACAGAATGATGAATATTCTAACACTTGTCAGTTAGAATGCATTAAAGTATCAATTTTCATTCTTTAGTATAAATCCCTTATGATGATTGCCCTGCCTCAGCATTACCCCTTAAAAGTTAGTCATGTGAATATCAAATGTGATTTTGTCATTGCATATGAAGTATTGCACTTTTTAAAGAAAATCTCTGCTAGGAGATTCTGAAAGAAAATAGAAAATAAGAATATCATTAACTCTTCTGTAACTGCTGCTTTTGAGGGTTTTTTGGGTGAGATGCAAGAAAACTTGAGCAAGTCATTTTATGTTGACATGTTTTTCTTTGCCTAATTCTGGGACTGCATCCGTATTATTGTACCTGCATAAAAATTACTTCTCTGTTTCCCTTGATGGGTGCCTCATCCCCGTGTGGATTGACCATGCTGCAGAAGTACACAGACTGGCTTTGCCTGAGCCATTTTGGGTCCGGAAGCCAAGTAGCTCTGTTACTGGCTTAGGCTGACAGTCACTGGGACACCTCTGTGGTCCCCTGTAAACAGGAGCAGTGAGCAGTCTTTGCTCTCCTGTGCACTCATACAGTCTTAAAAGTCATACATGGTTTTGCTGTCTGCGGGTGATTGTTCTTCTCCATTTTGTCTGAGTGATGAAGAGTTGACTGTTCCAGTTGACTGTGTCCCTGTAGATTTGTTTTGTCTTGGTCTGTTTTTTTTAAGCTTTACCAGACTGGGAGGGCCTTCAAGGCTTTACCTATCATTTTAGGTATCAAAATGTTTGTGGTATTGATGAGTTAAAACNGTATAAAACCCCTTGTTGAAGAGAAGCACCAGCAACTGGTGGGAAAATCACTTTTAAGTACTTCTGAGTTTCCTTTACAATATAGCAGAGGGCAACGTGCCAGTTCCTCTAGGGGAACAAACACTAAGCACTAGATCTGTGCTTTTCATGTTCAACCTGTATGAGAAACATCAAGACTTTATTTATCAAGAGCGTTGGTTTTTACACTTTCCACTGGCACTATTTCATGTCAGTGTTTACTATTTGATTTTAATCAGTTCTTCCATAGTTTTGCTCAGTGTTTCTATGAAGTGGCTGCTGTGGAAACTTACCTCATGTATAGCAGCTGCTCGTGCCTGAGTTGGAAAGACTGTGCACTGAGGACACCAAGGAGAGCACAGCTACATTGTATATCCCAGAGAGGGACATAAAGTTGACAAGAGGGGTGATGAGCAATGTGGGAGGAAAGATTGTGTTTGCAGTCTGGAAAGGGCTGATAACGTGAAATCATTTCTGAAAGAGAGAAATCAGAAGACTGTAATAAAATAAGCAAAGATACTGATCAGCTGCAGTTCCGATACTCTTCAAGAAGACTTGTGGTTCATAAATAGTTTCGAAAATCAGGCCATTGTCAGAATGCTTGTGTCAATTCTGCAGTGACAGTAGTGTATTTTTATTGATTTACCTTTTCTTTATGTCACTCAGAGTAAAATAATCCTTTTAATTCAAATCAGGGAAAAAGAACATCCATATTTCATAAAGAGAGCACACCAACAAAGCTGCTATTCTTGAAAAGAACAAGATATCAAAAGACACTGAATAATACTGAGTATGATATGCTGAGTATTGAAAGCTTTCTACATTTTCGTCAACTGGCAGACCAACTGCCAAGTGGTATCTGAAGCCATCAGCTTTTCTTGATTTGAAATAGTCATTGGAACAATTTGTCCCATTTGTCCAAATGGAAGCAAATGTGTCTGGCAGCGTTTCTATATTAAGATGTATTTTTGCACTCAGTAGGGTACCTATCTTTGATTAACACAAGCTACTGGATTACACTGATGAATTTATCTCTAAGGAAAGAGTGCTATAGAAGCAGATATCTCAGTAATACTGTGTGAAGGGGTATGCTCGTATTTAGTTTTCAGACCTGGCTTCTGAAGGTTTTCACATATTAGTATTTCAGTTGGCATAATACGACCTTTTAAGCAGCTGTTGCTGGATGTATATCTTTGCTTGTAAAGGTGTTGGACTAATAATCTGATGCATTTCATCATGGAATATAACGTGCTGTCTAGCCCCACAGATTTTGATTTTACATTTGTACAGCTGCTGTTAGTGTATGTCTTCATGATGTATTCTCAAAGAATTACAGGGCCTTACTGTGATCTGAAGCATGTAAGCCTCCAATGCAGTCACTAAGTTTTCCCAAATGTGAGATCAAAGTAAGATGAGAAAAGACCTATAAGACTTTCCAATTCTCTGATATCTGCATGCCAGAAAGCGGGGACGCCCAGTGCCTGTGCAATGCCCGTGCATAGTTTGGAATCTTCCCAAATTTAAAATTTTGTCCATGCAAACAGAGTCACGCTCCCAGTGTCTACTGACTACACAGTGATTATAAAGCTTATGCCCTAGCTTGCAGCATTTTAGTATCTGGTCATGTATGTGACAGCCCCTGCAGTCTGCTTCGGCTTTCTGTATGTTCGTATGCCTACCCACAAATACTCTATGATGCAGACAGGGTTTTGTGGGTGTAGATTACGGGTCTAGGACAGCAAATGTCCGGGATACAGCAGTAGCTACATTTTGTGGTTTACCCCCCAGGCTTCTTTAAATCATTCTGGCATTCAATTTATACTGTCCTTGCTGGGGATCTCAGACCAAGCCAGCCATTGTAACTGATGGTTCGGTGATACATCAGTTCCTACACAAGAATTTAATACTTGATGCACTCGATAGTCAATCTCTGCCTACATTTTCTCTGTAGCAGTATTAACAAGAAGCAACCTGAGCATATAGAATTATTGCTAGGGAACCACAGTAATATGCTAATCTCCTTAAGTCACTTCCTAGTCTTTCTAGCCAAGAGCAAAAAGTGGTTGGGGGGTTTGTTTTGGGGTTTTTTTTTGTCATACTAGTGGTAGGTAGTTGTTTGATTCTCTTTGCTCAGCTACCTCCTATTTCAGATTTTAGACCTACATTTTCAGTGAGTGGTTATAACTTACGTTAGTCATTGAAAACACCCAGCCATATGATGTTCATTTGCAGAAAAGCAGATCTGAGTTCTCTTAAAGTTTGAATTTCTTTAAGAAAGGGTAAAAAGCCAAATTTCATACAAAATTCTCAAAACATTTGCAGCAGAAGCAATAGCAAAACTTGTAACCATATANGCCTGGAAGGAGACAGCATGGTATGAAGCAGCATGAAAGGAGGATTTTCAAAGAGGAAATCTGAAGTAGCTGCTAAAAAGGTGATAGTGGAGTACTTTATCAGGCAAGCAAGTTCCTAACCAGCTGGAGAACCTCTTTAGTTTAGCCAAGAAAGTAGCTTAGTATCACAGAAGGAGCAAGAATAGCTGAGAAAGCTTTTTTAAGAGATGTTAAAAAGGATTTACATTTCCTTTCAGGTAAGTATAACACCTGAGAAGGTTTTACAGAACAGTAAGTAAATTGAGTTACAGACAAAACAGCAAAGGAAGTTAACCTAAATGATGAAAATAATTATTAGCTTTCAGTAAGAGGTAAAATCTTCTCCTATAATATCTTTAACAACAGAAAATAAGCAAAATTAAGGTAAAGTCAAGGGAAAAGCAACTTTTAGACTTGTCTGAAAAATCATATTTCTATCCCTTAAAATATTTAAGGGTAACTAGAATGGCAAAACCTACCCATGAATTCTGTAGCTCTTGAAGAAAGTGTGTGACAGCTTGCACTGAAGTTCAGCTGGAACATTTCTGAATGTTTTGATACGCCAACAAAAATAATTCTCACCAAGGCTTGTGTCAAAGATCAGTGTGCACAGTTAAAGTAAGATACTGAGTTGAGTGAGGGAGCGAACCCAGACACTGGCGTCGAATCGGATGTCCTCTCACTCTTCTCTCGTTTGACACGGTTACTGGCTGTAAACTCGTGCAACAGAAGTATTTTGTGGCTGGTTAGCAGAATACTCAGAGCTTTGGGGGGGTTTTGGTGACCCTTACTTTTGTTAGAACATTTTGCTCGACTGCCAAGCAAAGACTGAAGGATGCTGCAGAACTGCAGAACGAATGGGTTTAAGCAGTGGCAGTGGAGGGGAGGGACTCTGCTATGGAGAGGGGCAGTCTGAAGTGCCCTCTGACTCCAGCGTCAGGACTTAGGTGAAAAAAAGAAGAATACCGACGGCCCGCACAGTGGAGCAATGAACAGAGAAGCCGGTGCTGCTGCTGGCTGTATGCACCACCTTAAACGAGATCTGTGAGTTGTGGATGCCATTAAGGATCTTCAACTCAAACGTCATTTCTGTCTGAAAATGTGGAGGTGGAAGCTGGAAATGCAGCGAGGGCACATGCAGCCTCCTAAAGCTCCTCCAAAGGGATCTCATTAGGAGTTCTAGGTATTAGATGCAATTAATTTAGATCTGTGCCAAGGCAAGGGAACTGAGGGACACTGTTTATCTCAGAAAAAAAGGAAGAGGATAGTGCTTGGAAAAGTGAAACTCTCCAGAGGTAGGCAAAGTACAAACC
>Ga0065711_1040169_pt1 | contig 17187 bp, 7 predicted proteins | sample Hoacrofraction12_FD_59098 | JGI IMG/M metagenome (GOLD analysis project Ga0065711, IMG submission 59098) | Hoatzin crop microbial communities from Cojedes, Venezuela - Epithelial fraction 12 v2 (version 2) | ecosystem: Host-associated > Birds > Digestive system > Esophagus > Crop | place... | reverse complement strand
TACGTCATGGGCTAAACGCTATTGGCTATCAGGAGAGGAGGGGGGGGCCTACCTTTCCGTACAGCGCGACATCTTCCGACCGCCAAGCCCTAACTATCCACATGAGATAAAACTGTAAGATATAACAGTACAAATGTTCAGGCTGCTTGTATGAGATTATTCTGTTTAGATACATGAATGTATAGCACTTTTCCCTTGAGAAGCTCAAGTACCCTAAAGTAATGACTCTGCACCCAAAGCACAACTATAAATAAAATTAGCTCTCGTCTTTGAGCTGTGCCTGTTGCTGTGGCTGTAGCATGGTCTGGGTCTGTTGGAGACATCACTTTCCCAGGAACAGACAGCTGCCAGTCTGACGCTGCATTTCTGCACAGTTGAGGTTCAGGCCGGCTGTGCTGACAGCATATGGACAGGACACAACCTCTAGATACTTCCAAATGTCTTTAGAAATGTTCCAGAAACTCCTACATGGTCCAGACAACAGTGTATTGAAGGTTGGTTATTAAAAAATCACCAACTTCGTTGCAGAGCAGAGGGTGCTGATAAAATGTCATGTGCTATTGTTTTTGATGGAGAGAAATCTGTTAAATGTAATAAACACTACAAATTCTCTGTCCTCAGGAAGCACTAACTAGTGATTGCCTGTAAATCAAGAGAAAAAGACATTTGCAATATGGTGCAGCTTCGAAACATTAAACTCAGTGGCTGTTAATAGACACGAGTCTGCTCCACACCTGCATGTCCTCACGAAGATGACCAGGATTAACCTTTTCTGGGTAGGTCTTGGCACCAGTAGCAACACTTACCCTCCGCAGTGTCTTTCGTAGTTAGTTTAAATTGTTTTGACTACAATGTCTTACCAAAAGTGTCTGTTTTTGTTATGTGTGATTCACATTTTAATCCTGAGAACAAAGGTTTTTTTATAGCCAACTATTTCCTTATGTTCTTGCTATGCTAAAGTCTCTGTTACTGTACTGTTTGGTATAAAGCAATGCATCCAGTATTTGTTTTGACAGTAAACAGACTTCTGCTAGCATGGTATTACTAATAGCAGTAGAACAGAGTTCTGCCAATCCATGGCACATAATAGAGGTCTCATCTCTGCACAGATATTCAGACACAAACCCCTAGCTTGCTTCACAACATGCAACTTTTGTCTGAATTCAGCAAATCAGTAAATATTTAAAGCAATACAATTTTATAGTCCCAAGCCATATAGAAGCTGTTGATCCAATACCGTCCTAAGGCAGTAGAAAAGCTAACACACAGGACTGAAGCCACAACTTGTCTGAGTACATAGCTAGAAGTAGTTCAAATGGTAACGCCTGTAACTCCAGGTAGTTACTGCCTGAATAGAGCAGTACCATAAATCTTAGCAAAATGCTCAGTTATCCTACAATGTCTCCACTGAGTGTCTTTTGCCTAATACAGCTGGTCACACCAGAGGTATCTTCTGGCAGTGGGGTTGTTATCCCAGGGTTTTTGGATTCACCAAGCTTGCACTCTCTGCTCGAAGCATGCTAGTAGTCTGCACACCTCAGTTTAGCCTTTACATACGTTCTGCTCCATTAGAGCTCGAGCAGAACAAGATCACCTCCTAAACCAGCTCTTGACCTCTGTCAGCTCATACATATGTTTCAAACCATTCTAAACTAATAATTAAAAGCAAGCACAGGTTCACCAGGTATTGGCAGAGACACAGCAGGGCACTTACATTTTGGAAGATGGTCCTCATTGTCAGTTCATGGTGTAGCCAAGTAGGAAGGCTGAATGCCGTTCCTCGGATTCATTCACCGATTCTTCCCTTTATTTCAGACCATTTTGGGTACCCTCAGCAGTCCAGTGCCAGCAGGGCAACTCCGGAGATGTAGAAACACTCCAGACTACCATTGCGTAGCACGAGTTCAGGTACTTCAAGCCACCTAGATGTGCTAGTATGAAGCACTGGACAGATTTGTTGAGATGCTTGCTTTACCTGGCAAAGCAAAAAAGTTAGTATTTAGGATCTACACCTCAGTATTGCTACCAGAACTATTAGTTTCTTTCAACAGTCAGTGTTATTTCCAATAGAGCTTTTGCTTTTTTTTTTTCCTTCACAGGCCAGTTGTCACCTGTCAGCTTCTTCATTTCCTTCTGCAACCACGGCGTGCCTCCTAGGGTGACATCAGCCTGCAGTCAGGACATCGTTCATAATTTTTCTAGTTAACTTGAAACACCTTCCAGCTCATACTGCTTTGAATAACAAGGTTATTGATTTTTCTCTTCTTTCTTGGTGGAAAATGGTTTGTTGATTCTTAAGATGCAATGTAATTAGAGTGAAAAAGATTAATTTCAAAGCTTAAATCCTGTAATTATTAGGACTTTCTTTCAAAATGTTTTAGTTGAATAAACAGAGCATTACAAGACAAATATTTTGAAACAGTGATTGATAGTTGTATTGACCTACAGACAGTGACTACATCAGATACTTATACATCTACATTTCTTTAAGCGGATATGAGATGTCTTCTGCTGTAGCAGACCCAAAGCTGCAGAAGCCGCAGGGCTTTGCACAGGGATGCATGCTCCCAACCATTCCAAACTCATTCCTTAGCAATCCAAACTCTAGCATGTCGTATGCTGGCTGCAGGGGCAGGAAGAACATTTTCATTGTCCATTTCTCCCTCCTTCCTACCTCTTCCCAAAAATAAGATTAAATAGATTAGAGGGTAAGGCATTGTGTTCTTTACTGCCATGACTGTGACCTGTCTATAGATCATCACTGCAGCCATTTCATTTACTTAAAATAAGCTAGTCAAGTCTTGAACAAATGAGTCGGCACATTCCAGAATCTGTGGTCTGCATTAAATCCCATTCTTGCATCTCCAGAACTGTTAGGACTAAACGCACTGGTTTTCCCTGGGAAATTATTTTAAAATTCATCATCTTTTAGTATCTTATTATTTTAATTTTTTTGTACGATCTTGGTGCTGCCTTAGGGCAACTGCCCTGGTGACACATGTGCTGACATTGTGCAGCACTGGATGTCTGTTGCCCGGCCCACCAGCTGCCCCCTGCTCCCCAGGAGCAGCCCAGGCATTGCGTGGCAGCCAGTGCATGAGGGGGAATCTCTCGCTAGTAGGTAGTGGCACATTTTTATGGAAGACGATTGTTGTCAGCACTGTCTGCTCACAGGCGGGCAAGTGGCTCCCTGCGTGCAGCACAGCTATTGCTGCCCACCTGGCTGCAGTGTTGCCCTTGTGCAGGGAGTCTGAGAATTCATCATGGCTGAGACTGCTTAGAAGCTGCTCTCCTGGGTCGGATAACTCCAATCTTGATATTAATGTATTTAGTAAACGCTAAGACTTAAATACGGAAAGTGTGTCAATTCAGACTCAGCAAGTAAGATGAAGAAAAGCTTGTATAAAAGGAAAGTGAAGTCATATGAGCAAGCACGAGCAGAAAAAGAAATGCTGGAACAGACACGATCAGGTATCACAGATTCAAAAGCACAGAATATATGATTTGAAGTAATGACTTATCTAGCAATCTCATAAGTTAGTCTACTCCTCTTCTTGATTTTGCAGCCTTTAAGGGGTGCATATTTTCAGGTTATCTCAGTAACCACAGTGTCCCTAACTTTGCACTTTTAGTCTTCCAAAAATGTTGGTTCTCTCTAAAGGAAGAGTAAATAGCCCAGGATTCAATAAAACTGTTCAAGTTGGAAAGACCTGTCGCACATCCTTCAGAGTGGCTTTTGTTACGGCATTTACTTGTAAGTTTGCAGTTAATGAGGCTCCAAAATACTGAAAAAGTAGAATGCATGCATAAATTGATCAGTTTCACAATTGGTATTTTGAAATTAAATTACACTGAAAGCAGTTGAAGGAAGTAACGCCAGATCTAAGGTCTCTTGGCATAAATAACAGGTGATTAGAAACAGGCAAATAGGACAGAGAAAGTAGTATCTAAAGCTAAGGCTCTGTTCTGCACCTCTCCACCATTAAAGATGATCAATTTTCCTTCATCAGATTTTTCTTAAACAAAGATCTGTTATTTAAATGAGGTAGATTGACAGCCTGTTTAGCATATTTGGGATATAAACTCTTCCTGAATGTGTACCTTTGTTCTTCAACCTGTAATACTGATTCTATTAAACACATACACTGAGGAAGTATCTACTCACCCAGAAAATTTATTCCAGATGACTTCTCTTTCTTTTGTAGCAAGTTGGCCGTGATCTCATTTCCTAAATGAATTTCCGTCTCTTTCTGAAGGTACAAAGAAAATACATGTCAAAGCAGCATATGCTTCTACATAGTAGAAATGAAATGTCTAAATTAGTGTTAATCAAATGTGACAACTTGAAAGATCCAAATGGTTCCACTTACCCACGTAGTAAAGACGCAGAAGACAGAGGTGCAAGGAGCTGCAGTGTTCCATTTGTTAAAACAATAAGAGGACGAAATTGTAGTGCCCACCACTCCTGCAAGAGCCTTCAGGCTACCAGACAACTCATCTAGTAAGGGATATGTGATTTCATCACAGAGATAGTTACGTCAGTTGAGGTGAGTGGCTTACCATTTTACCATTGCATTTCTGACTGCTAGTTCTGAAGGCACTGGAGAGAGTTATAGGGAGGCACTGAAGTTGACTACATTTCTCTGTATTTGTCCTTGCCCAGGGGAAAGAGAGAAAGAAATCAGAATCTTTCCCTGAGCTATTAAAAAAAACCCACCACAAAGACAAAAAAAAAAAACTTGAAATGGTTGAAAGAAGAACAAATATCTAAAATTACAGCAGTACTCTATATTTCCATCCTTATTCCAGAAGATTTCTTTGATCCTGCTTAACTTCAGTTGAAGCCCAGCAGTAGGTGCATACCCTGGCCCCTGCTCTATTCTGGGTGTTCGAGCCGAAAATCTGGAAAAAGATGGATTCACTCAGTTTTGTACTTGCATGTAGGGGCTGTACCATGCAGAGTTTTCATTCCTCTTAATTTGAAATTGGCCAGCAGAAAGACTGCAGAGCTGCAAATTGTAGCCACCCTTTGGATATATTGATGGATTTTTTTTCCTGTTTGTGTTCAAACTGCAGCGTTGTCACACTGTCATCCAGCACAGCAACCACACATCTTGAAAACAAAAACTCATAATCCCACGGGAATCTGAGAGAAAATGAGAAAAATTACTTGCTTTCTACCTTTCTCCTCAGCCTTTCCTATCACATGTAACCAGATTAAAGAATACTTTCTCTTCCATCAAAGCATTCAAGAGGGGACTGAATTATTAACAGATTTAACTATAAAAATGTAAACTGCTTTGTTTTCTAGAGGAAAACCAGAACATTCAAGCAAGTTAGAGATTCATACTAATGAGCCACATTTGTTTTTGCAATGTGCCTGTTCATGGGACTCAGAATTCAAACCTCTAAGTGCATGGAAAGTGGTTGGGAATCAGCAGATCCTGCCTGTTTCCACCACTGCATTTCCACATAGAGGTCACTTCACCACTCTCTGTCTCCTTTTCCCCATTCGTAATGATGCTGACTTCTCTTGTAAAGCATTTTGCAATCTAGTGATAAAAGATTACATATGTAAGAGGTTATTATTAAAGCAATAGTGCCAATGTACTACAGCCAGTGTTCAGAGTGGAACGCAGCATGGTACTGAAATAGCGATTAAGAAAATAGAACCATATATAACCAACAGTAGGATACTAAATAAGTTTAAAATGACCAATAATGAAATTAGAATCAAATGCATTTAGAAATGAAGAATTGTAAGGCTGGCCATATTTGTTGGGTTTGTTTTGGTTTGGTTTTAAATGAGCAAACTGGGAAACAATAAACCATGATAGATGGAGAGAAACAGAGGAGAAAAAATTGATCCAAGACAATATGGATCTTAGAAAGTTCCACCCAAGATGGTCTTGGAAACTGGAGCACAAACAAAGAGCGTGATCAGCAGTACAGTAAAATGTGAAGGAATGCAGGCAAGAGCGGAGGACGTGGGTTATCCTTACAAAATGCAGAGTCCTAGTCTGGGAAAGATACTTCAGAAAGGACTTCAGTGAGAGGAAAGAAGAAGACGTAGCAGAGTCACAGCAGCTAATCAGCTTACCATGAGCTCCCCACATGTTCCTGTGGTCAAGAAGGTTGCGTGTACAGCCAGGAGAATTGTGAGTAGGAAGAGAAAGTTCTGCCTATGGCAACATGGCAGCTCAGCTTGTTCTCAAAATGGTGAAAGTGCTCTAAATTTCTTTACCAAGGAAGAATTTCTTTACCAAGAAGGTGGTCAAACATTGGAACAGGCTTCCTAGAGAGGTGGTTGATGCGCTATGCCTGTCAGTGTTTAAGACAGATTTGGGCAATGCTCTTAATAACATGCTTTAACTTTTGGTCATCCCTGAAGTGGTCAGGCAGTTGGACAGGATGATCGTTGCAGGTTCCTTCCAACTGAAAATATTCTGTTCTGTTCTATTCTGCTCTATTCTATTCTAAGAATGGCTGGAAAGCTGCCCCGTGGAAAAGGACCTGGAGGTGTTGGTTGACAGCTGGATGAACATGAGCCAGCAGTGTGCCCAGGTGGCCAAGCAGGCCAGCGGCATCCTGGCTTGGATCAGGCATAGTGGGGCCAGCAGGACCAGGGCAGGGATCAGGTCCCTGTACTGGTACCGGTGAGGCTGCACCTCGAGTGCTGTGTTCAGCTTTGGGCCCCTCACTCCAAGAAATGCGTTGAGGGGCTGGAGCATGTCCAGAGAAGGGCAGCGAGGCTGGGGACGGGGCTGGAGAACAAGTCTTGTGAGGAGTGGCTGAAGGAACTGGGGCTGTTTAGTCTGGAGAAGAGGAGGCTGAGGGGAGACCTTATTGCTCTCTACAACTACCTGAAAGGAGGTTGTAGTGAGGTGGGTGTCAGGCTCTTTTCCCAAGTAACAAGTGATGGAATGAGAGGAAATGGCCTCAAGTTGTGGCAGAGGAGGTTTAGATTGGATATTTGGAAACATTTGTTCACTGAAAGGCTTATCAAGCACTGCAACATGCTGCCTAGGGAAGTAGCTGAGTCACCATCCCTGGAGGTATTTAAAAGACATGTAGACATGGTGCTTAGGGACCTGGTTTAGTGGTGGACTTGGCAGTGTTAGGTTTATGGTTAAACTCGATGATCTTAAGGGTTTTTTCCAACCTAAATAATTATATGATTCTAAAACAAATGAAAATAATGTGGAAATATTACATAACTAAAACAAAACACAGAAAAAAAGCAGAATACATATAGTCCTTCCAAGAACTTAGGGACAGACTGAAACAGTTAAGCAGAGCTTTTAACAAAGGTGTTGACAGAAGTAAGGAAAATTTATATAAGGGGCCTTTTTATTTAATTACAATTGTTTCCATGGAACAAACAACGGCAAAACTTGCTTGGATTTAAGAAATTTGACATTCACATGAATAACAATCACATATACAGCTCCACCTATACCCTATTCAGTTTCAGAATGACGATAATTTATCACCTTGTGGTATTGCTTCAAGATGAGCTCAAATACATCAAGACCAGATGATATAGCATAGGTGGAAATTCTTAGTGGAGCTGCAACAGCTATGGAATGTAATGCAGCTCAGATATATGGAGAAACACAGTCAGCACTTGCGAAGCCAGCATCCACAACACACACTTTGCAAAGATTTTACTTTAATCCTGCTTTAATCTGGTACCATGTCCTGAATGGCAGTGAAAGATTGGAGTGCGAGTGCATTAGGTGGGTTCTTGGAGTGTGCCTTGGGTGCAATTTTACTTTGAATGAACCCAGTGGCTGCAACACAAACCCAAGAGTAAGAAATGGGGTCTATCAGGACATCTCCTTCTAAAGTGTACTTTTGGTCTGAACGCTTTACTTCATATCTACACAAAGCATGTAGAAACAGTTTCTGGCACAATTGCCTTGTCTTCACTAGATCCAGACTCTTCTATGCAGTTTTAATAGATACTGTGTTTTTTAACGCTCCTCTCAGTAAAAAATTACTTGAAAGTTGCTATTAGCTATTATGGAGAACTTTGATAAGCTATAGTCTCCCTGGACTGCTCATCAGTAACCATGAGGAGAGAAACGCAGGCTGCATCCCACCTATCACTGTTTCTTATTCAGCTTCCAAAAAACACAGAAAAAAATCCTTAAGAAACAAAATCAATACCTTTTGGTCCAAAAATAATAAAAAATACAGATGTCCACCACTTCAGTGACTCCTTACTCTCTCACCCACTACCATCAGTGCAAAATAAAACAATTGGACCTTAGCATGATTTTAAGATGACACGTGTGAATCTGTAATCAGAAATAAAGATTTACACAACTGTCAGATAATTGCATGTCCACTTGGTAGCACTTACATACCCAACTGTTTCCAGGAGAAAGCTACCCTGCCAGCACCACTCCTTTAAAATGGTTTCCAGGTGAAAATTTTCAGGCAGACTTGAAGTCCATTTGAGAAGATGGGCTGATGGCTAGCCTGTTACATCGTAATAGCTGGGGTCACGTTCTCTGATATTTGCATCATCCAGCCACTGGAACAAGCCTGGGACCATCATGCAGGAAGCCCAGCTGCAGCACCATGAGAAGAGGGAAGGAAAGTACCAGGGCAGCAAACCACCCTTATGGTTTATCTCGCATGCTTTCCTTGAGTAGCATCTCTTCCTGCCACTGCTGGAGAGAAAGAACGGGGTTAGGCAGACCACCAGTCTGCCCTGGCAAGCATTTCTTGATTTTTTATGTTCACCACAGAACTTAACATCTCGGATGGAACTAAGGATAGTGCTCCATGGAAAGGGCTGACTTTCTGGGACTCAGTTCTTCTAGTACCAAGGTCTGAAGTTCATCCTCTGCCTTTTTTTCCTTCTTTTTTCAAGCAAGGTAACTTTCAAGTCTTTGTTTTTGTATATGCATACATGCTTTAAAGAGTCTGTTCGTAGAGATTACAAATGGAGTGATGTACGGACGAGCTACTAACTTAGATACTCTACTTTAAAACACAACATCTTGCAGTATTACATCTTGGCCCTGAGTAGATCCAAGTCGCATATATCCACTTGAGAAGCTCACTTGCAGAGCAACCCACTACAGCCCAGAACTTCAGGCCTGCCCTGCCTGCGTTTTATATTACTCCAAGTCAAAACAGCGGGTTTAGATTTGTTGATGACTCCCGTTAAGATGCTCATTTGCCTTCCAATTGATGCAATGATTGTAGAGCCTTCAGGAGCAAGAGTTGTTTCAAAAGTATCTACTTGCTGCTGAAACAATGGTCAAAAAACCTATGATTTCATTGTGATTTTTGAGTTGTTATTTCCATTAGACTATCAGCCTTTGCAGATGGATAATTATATTAAGATCATCACTACAGATGTATGTTCTGATTCCCATAATTCTTCCCCTCCATAGCAGTAACCACAGCTTTTTCCTCTCCCTCGCCCCAAGTTTTCTGGTTTTAATCTTGAAACTATGGGCATTTCAATGCTATAAGTCAAATATCTGGGGAGATTTTCTTGTCTCTTCATATTAGCTCAGATATGGCAGAGAAAAGACAGAAAAGAAATCATCGGCTCAGAATCATGGCCAGAATATAGAAGTCAGGGACTAATTTCTGTACAGCTGGGTGCAATCTGTGCACCAGGAGGGAGAACTCCTCCTGAATGATGAAACCAACATCCAGCTTCCTTGTCCCTACACTCATGAACATTTGTATATTTGAAAAAGTGTTCGTTCAAAACTAAATCTTATGCACAGTTCACATCACACAAGATTTTACAGTTAAAAGCACACAAAGTAATTCCATACATCCTATATTCAGACCTAAAGGTTTCCCTTTACGTTTTTAGTTAGATGACTGAATTCTCACCACTGACTCTTTTACCTACTTACGTGTTCAAACAACATAAAAGAGGCTTCTGTGAAACTACTTAAGATGCTGACAAATGACAGATGCCGACAAATGACAGATGCCGTGAACCCAGTGCTCATAACTACATCCCCCACAGAAGGTGAGTGAGCCTTAATCTGCAAAAACACACCACACATGCCTCTATGTTTATGGGCCAAAGCTCAGTAATATCCCTTCAGTAATAAACATGGCTTCAGATATCAAGACCCAACTTCACTACAACCAACAAGAACAACTTCACAGTAAACAGTTTTTTTAGTTTTGCGGAAGTAGGATGACACTTGGCTACAAGTTGAAGCTAGACTATCAAGTAAAAAAAGAAAAAAAAAGGTGTATCTTTGGAAAGGAGCCACCAGAGCCACTTTCTTAGACATGCAATAGATCCTTTATCACCTGAAGTTTTTAAGACACTTAGGCACTGAAATGGTTGAGGACTAATTTGCTGTTATACGGCGTTACAAAGCTCTGATCTGCCAACAAACAGAATGAGCTGTAGGTTGCAATGAACAGCTGGTTTTATTTGGAGGTCTTCAAGACTATGGTGTCTTCTTTAAATTACATTTGTTTGATTTACGTTAAGAAGTGGAATTCAGATCCGCTCTTTTCTTTCTCTTAAAAAAAACCCCAACTCAGACCAACCAAACAAAACTTGTTAGCCAGCAGTGGAGCAGAAAAGCCTGAAACCAAGTCATAAACGTATACTAAAGGCTCGGAATCTAGAAGAAAATAATCCAATATCTTTTAAGCCTTCTGATATTTTAAAATCAAGCTTTCTACAAAGACCAATATAATAATTCAGTATTTGGGACTGTAGATGCTGCTTCTAGTTACATAATATTTAAATAAAACTGAAGTCAGAGATGTTAAAAGATTAAATGTTTCACAAGGGAGTTGACTCTGGGGAGAGGTCAGGGAAATTTTTTCAAAAGTAAACTGTTACCAGCAGCATATTAACCACAGAACTATATGTTGCCACTTCTGGAGAAAGCGGTGCTATCACCGACATTTACAAAGCTGCTTAAAAAAAGGTAACTTGGGCCAAGAAAAGGTACTAAATAACACCTTGCCTTCATAGGAAGTACCGCATCCAGTGACTACAAAGGTATAATCTCTGCTCAGGATCAACACTTACACAGGAAAAGGTTAAGCGTCTCTATCTGTAGGTTTACACTAGCGTAAAGACCTGATTTTCAGAGGCAATGACTGCCAATAATTCTGTCTTGTGCCCATGAACATGGAGGTGCTCAAGAGCATCTAAAATCTAGAGACTTGTCTCCAACAATTTTTTTTACTATTTATGCGTTTAATGATCATGCATGAATAAACTAGCAGGCTTCATAAAAATCTTTTGACTCATTAGCATTCTTGTGTTAAAAAAAATCAAGCTAGATAAGAAACCAATAATCTGCTGACCATGCTTCTAATTACATATTGTGTGAACATGCGCATATAATTTAATTGATAATATAGTGACACATTATTTAATTGATAGCGTAGTGGGTGAAATATTTGTAACCACTTAAGAAAAATATATAGAAAACTGTGATAGTTGAAGTAATGAAAGTACCACTTTAATGATAGCTGCTTACATTTCTGTTATCTGTTTAATGCTTACTGGGTAGAAACTTGGAAATATTTGAATGGAAATTAATTTGATATTATTAAGGGGAGGATTACAATAACAGTAATCTTCAACAATGCAGTATTATCCTCAGCTGAGTACAAGCCAAGGAATTAGTGTCATGTGAAGCTGTACAAATTAAGTGGAATGACTGCTCACATATTCCACTGCTGTACTCCTGGCAAGCTTGCCCCTTCTGTCCAGTACTGCAGGCCAAATTTTCTATGCCCCCATGATGAACCAAATGTCGTACCTTTAACAGAAGGCACAGAAGACATGGTGACTCCTGATACCTTTTCTTTGCCTGTAGGTATGTCTCAAATTTAGTCCTATCCAACTGTCTTCACTGGTCACCCCCAGTAACTTTTCTTAGCACCAATTAATTATGTCTTTAGCACTTAGTGACGTAGAAAAACATCTTACCTCAAAGCATGCTATTTTCAGATAGCGTTATAGTTTTGACTACATGTGAAAAAGACCCATTTTTCTGTATGTAGAACAGGCAGTCTCTGAAGGCAGAGGATGCCAGAAATACCAGTCACAACACATTAGCAGTATCCCAGCCAACCAGCTGCTCTAGTTGTTTGCAACAAAGAGTGGCAATTTGCTTCTCTTGTTCTAAATGTACTGAAGGAGGTATCGTCAGTTTGGCCACTTGGAATCACAGTCTTCAGGGCACTATTATAACCTGGGAAGGAGCCAACAGTGGCATTCAGTATTTTAGGTACAATGTCAGAAAAACAACCCAGAGTCTTTCCTAGTGTTCCTCACCTGTGGCCATGCTCCTAGCCATGAACATGCCAGGCCAGGTCTAGGTTTCTTTTATCTAGTTCATAGGCGTCTAAAGCTAAGAGTAGTTATGTAAAATGTCTGCAGCCCTGAGGAATCTAAAGTGGAAAACTGATGAACCTCATCCCTCATCTTTGTTCTGAATTCCAAATTGTGCAGATCTAGTCTACCAAAAAAATATTGAGGTTATGCTAGACCTATGAGGGCTCTGACAGCTCCAGGAAACCAGACAAAGTTCAACTCGGGCAGACGGAATATAACCCCTCTTGTGAGTCTAATTCAGGATATTAAACTATGGGGCTTATATGGATGAAAGACAGCTGAACTTGCTATATCAGTCGACAGAGATCACTTGGATACACTAGCATGTATTGCTTGAAAACAAGCCAAACTGGTGAAAGAGGCCTGAAACTGTATAAGCGCACTCTCCACCCTATTTTGAAAAATAAAGACAGCTGTTCATTTAGCAACCTTCAAATAAAAGAGGCATGAACTGCTCAAGTACAAAGCTTCAAACGTTCTGGCTAATAGTCTTTCACAAATGTGCAGTTTTCTTTCTGTTTCTAAAAGCAACAAACGTGCTCGTGTTTTCACTGAATAAGGGAGAGCAACAACCACTCCACTGAACTGCACAACAGTTTATCTTGGACTGCTCTCAAGCAGACTAGCTGACACAGCCATCAAGGGAGGTCTCCGCAACAAGTACACCTCAAGCGACCACAAGTAAGCACGAAACAGGATGCTTCCAGAGGAGTGATTTGTGCCACTGCAGAAAGCAACTCTGAAGTGTCTAGAGCAGGTCATAACGGAGGGCGCGCTTCTGACTCATCTCTTCTGACATCATTACGAAGTTTGATTTTGACTTAATTCCCAGTTCTTTTGATTTCAGTACATACTGGTCAGCACCAGAGGGGTACCTATGTGAAACACAGAGCGATTTTCCTCCTGGTAAGCACATTTTTGTAAATGACTCTTCTTATTCCAGCAAAATTTATTTCATATTTCAACTTAAGAGGGGAAAAAATGAACCCCAAAACCCAAACAAGCCCCAAAATCCCCACCACACTGTGGTTTAAACCACTTTCTCTTGACAAACAACTGGGCTGATGGCAGCAGACTGACTGTGGAGCTAGGATTAAGGAACAGTCAGGAATGCCGGTACCTAAATTCTCTTTTTGAGATTAAAGTTTGAACTACTTGAGAGAGTAATGAACACGAGTGCACTGGGTTTGCATGGCAAGGTTTCAGTAGCAGGGGGGCTATAGGGGTGGCTTCTGCGAGAAGCTGCTGGAAGGTTCCCTTAGGTCCTATAGAGCCAGTGCCAGCCAGCTCCAAGATGGACCCACTGCTGAGATGGCCAAAGCTGAGACAATCAGTGATGGTGGTAGCGCCTCTGTGATAATATATTTAAGGAGGGAAAAAACACCCAACTGCATAATGGCATGTGCAGCAGAAGAGAGGAGTGAGACTATGTGAGAGAAACAGCTTTGCAGAAGGAGGGCAGGAGGTGCTCCAGGTGCCAGAGCAGAGGTTCTCCTGTAGCCCGTGGAGCAGACCATGGTGAGCAGACTGTGCTGTGCAGCCATGGAGGTCTATGGTGGAGCAGATCTCCACCCTCATTCCGGGGAGGACCGCATGCTGGAGCAGTCTCCTGCAGGACCTGTGGACCCGTGGGGAGAGAGGAGCCCGTGCTGGAGCAGGTTTGCTGGCAGGACTTGTGACCCCATGGGGGGCCCACACTGGAGCAATCTCTGAAAAGCTGCATGCTGTGGGAAGGACTCACATTGGAGAAGTTTGTGGAGAACTGTCTCCCACAGGAGGGACCCCACGCTGGAGCAGGGGCACAGTGTGAGGAGTCCTCCTCTGAGGATGAAGGAGTGGCAGTGACAATGTGTGATGAACTGACAACAGCCCCCATTCCCCATTGCCCTGCGCTGCTCAGGAGAAGGAGGTAGAGAATTTGGGAGTGAAGTCAAGCTGAGGAAAAAGAGTGGGGTGGCGGGAAGGTGTTTTAAGATTTGGTTTTATTTTGCATTATCCTACTCCGATTTGATTGGTGATAAATTAAACTAATTTCCCCAAGTTTTGCTGATGACGGTAATTGGTGAATGATCTCTCCCTGTCCTTATCTCAATCCACAAGACTCTCATCACATTTCCTCTCCCCTGTCCAGCTGAGGAGGGAGGGATATAGAGCGGCTCTGCTGGACACCTAGTGTCCAGCCAGGCTAAACCACCACAATGAGCTGGGGTGACAAGGCCAGACAGGGTAGCTCTCTGCTCCCATTCCCATACCATCCTCTGTTCCCATACCACTTGCTGCACTACGTGACAAAGATATTTGGTAAAAACTCACTCCTTGTGCACTGCTGGAGTCAAAGCAAAATGAAATTTCAGGCTAAGAATTTGTCCCATGGATCACAGAATCATAGAATCATTAAGGTTGGAAAAGACCTCTAAGATCATCAAGTCCAGCCGCCAGCCAATTCCACCATGCCTTCTAAACCATGTTCCAAAGTGCCACATCTACATGTTTTTTGAACACCTCCAGAGATGGAGACTCCACCACTGCCCTGGGCAGCCTGTGCTTCACAACACTTTCAGTAAAAAAAGTTTTCCTAATATCCAATCTAACCTCCCCTGACGCAATTTGAGGCCATGCTGAGAGAACTTAAGCTTTCAAAAGGATGTAAACCTGAACTACAGCTTACTACCTGTGCAACATGACTTTGGGAAGGGGAACAGTACTTCCAGAAGCAGGTTAATAGCATCTATTTGTTAGGCTTGAGAAGAGAGTGTTCATTTGCTGCAGCACAGCTTGCAGACTCACCATCCATGATGCTGGGGTATGTCCCACACATTTCAGCTGCCAATATTTCATTTCAAGCCATTTGATGAGCCTCATCCCAGTATACATCTCAAAAGCCAATACAGAGATCTTGCTAAAGAAACAAACACATCAGAAGGTCTTCCAGGTTTTTGTTTTTAAGACAAAAGGCTTCATAAGTGATATGAACCTTACTCATCCTCGTCAACTGAGAATGTGCAGTGGAGAAGCTACTGGAAAAACATAAAAAAATTTCAGGGTTTGCTTGTTTACATACACAAGTGGCAATGAAGAAGGAACAACAAAAGCAACACTGGTTTCCCAGCAGTCACGCTACTGCATACAGTTATCAAATGACACATTCCTTGCATAGATACTATAAAATTTCCTTTTTCCACAGGGAGGCCCTGCACTGTGTCACTTCCAGATGTTGTCCTTCTCTGGTACATGTACAGTTCTCAGCTGTTATCCACAAGCACATGTTTCTCTTCATGCTATAGTCTGTAAACATTTTGCTTTCAGCAGAGATCTGTTGAAGTAGTACTCTTAAAGTTCAAAGACCTGCTTTACTTCTTTTTTTAGTTTTTTCTGTTTCTGTCCTTGAGAAGCAGAGAAACATAATTTCTTTCTCCTTCAATTCATGCTTCATAGACAATGCTCTATCACTCAGCTCAGCATGGAACTTTACTGCAAAACTGACTGAGAGGTTAAATGTTCATTCTATAAAATTGCCATCAATGATCAAGTTTAAAAATGCATGTTTAAAAAACCTTGAACTTCTCTTTCCTTGAATCAGCACACAAAGCAGTAGGGGACTGTTACATGAACCCAAGCTCAGCTAAATAATACAGGATTAATTTTATTCTTTGTACGCTACTATCTTGATCCCACAAAGGTGAGATCTTTATAAGGTGGACCATATATTCCCATCTCCATAAAAAATAATTTCTTTCAAAATCTGATTAAGAACATGTTGTGCTGGTTTTGGCTGGAGTAGAGCTAATTTTCTTCATAATAGTTAGTATGACACTGTATTTTGAGTTTGTGATGAAAACAGTGATGATAATACAGGGATGTTTTCATTATTACTGAGCAGTGCTTACACAGAGTCAAGGCCTCTTCTGCTTCTCACCCCACCCCACCAGCGAGCAGGCTGGGGGTGCAGAAGTAGTTGGGAGGGGACACAGCTGTGAGAGCTGACCCCAGCTGGCCAAAGGGATTTTCCATACCGTACAGTGTCACGCTCAGCATATAAAGCTGGGGGGAAGAAGGAGGAAGGGGGGAACGTTCAGAATTACAGCACTTGTCTTCCCCAGTCACCATTACATGTGATGGAGCCCTGCTTTCCTGGAGATGGCTGAACGCCTGCCTGCCCATGGGAAGCACTGAATGAATTCCTTGTTTTGCTTTGCTTGCGCACTGTAATCCATGGCCTTGCTGGACTTGTCGAATGCAAGACAAAAGAAAAACGGACTGAGGTTGTCAAGAGCCGAAGAGCTAACAAAGGAAGTAAATAACTGGTGCTTATCTTATCAGACAAAAGTAAGGGGGGATAGCCCATCACTGTAAACTCAGTGATCTGTGGGGCGCCACGGAGGCTGCACAGCCAGAGATTGCTTCAGAGATTGCTTTGGACAAAGCACAGATGGCCTCCGAATACACATACCAAGATGCCCGCTCCGAAGGCGTGTCACACTGCTGAGTCCTGCTTCTGATGACACGACATTCCATGCCAAGAGCCAATCGATACACAATAATTGACTTAGTCCCACCTCGCAAAAAGATTTCCAAACTTATAAAAATTGGCACTTGAAAACTCTCTTTGGGAGGAGGAGCCAAGCGAGAACTTCATCTGACGGACGGGTCGACGGGCCTGAACCTCTCTTCCCCCACCAAGAAGGGACGCCTCTTTGGTGAGAGTCACGCCTCTGACTTTGTCAGACGTATCCCCGGGAACACATTGTTAACTAAAGCGCTAAACTATTACTTTGAGCTCAGCTTTTGTAGACAGTGAATTTATCAACGGCAATTCCGAATCT